>JACCDI012020067.1_pt1 | contig 15304 bp, 9 predicted proteins | sample 7442791 | NCBI WGS metagenome assembly JACCDI01 (sample SAMN15323434, study PRJNA562643) | freshwater metagenome | isolation source: river surface water | place: USA:Blue River Watershed | collected 2017-08-15 | reverse complement strand
TTTATGGTAGATTTGGGGCAAAAAAGGTGAAAGTAACATTTCACCTTTTTTATTTTGTAGCAACCCAAAAAAACCTGCTTTTACCTACTTGTCTAAAAGTTCTTTTGCGCTTTTTATAAGCTATCCAATAAAATCCAAACACTTAAATCAAAATTTTTACAACAATCTCACTTTCAAAATGGTAAAAAACACTCGTATTTGCCTATCATTCCAATATAATTGGTGTTGAAAGGCTTGTTTTTACTGCATTACATAGTATTTTCGTACTACCATAGAATTTAGTAGGTTAAGTTTAATGGTAGATTTGGGGCAAAAAGGCATTCGCACTTGCGGATGCCTTTTTAACATAAAAAAACCGTTCCGACAAAATCTCGGAACGGTTTTTCGAATTCAGGACAAAAAGAACTCTTATTTTTCAGTTACGTACAAACGAGTAACTTCTTCCCAATTGATTACATTAAAAAATGCTTCAATATAATCCGGACGACGGTTTTGGTAGTTCAAATAATATGCATGTTCCCAAACATCCATTCCTAAAATTGGAAATCCAGTGCAACCAGCATCAGGCATCAATGGATTGTCCTGGTTTGGAGTAGAACATACTTCCAATTTCCCGCCTTTGTGAACACACAACCAAGCCCAACCCGAACCAAAACGAGTCGCTCCAGCTTTAGCAAATTGTGCTTTGAATTCGTCAAACGATTTAAAGTCTCTTTCAATAGCTTCTAATAATTCTCCTTTTGGCAATCCACCACCATTAGGCGACATTACTCTCCAGAATAAATTATGATTGTAAAATCCACCGCCATTATTACGAACAGCCGCGTTTTTCATATCCAAGTTAATTAAAATATTTTCGATTGTTTTACCTTCCATATCGGTTCCTGCAATGGCAGCATTCAAATTGGCGGTATACGCATTGTGGTGTTTAGAATGGTGAATTTCCATAGTGCGAGCATCAATGTGCGGTTCTAAAGCATCATACGAATAAGGTAATTGTGGTAATTCAAAAGCCATGATATCTTTTTTTAAGATTAATACTAAATTGAATTCAAATTTAATCATTTAACTTCGCATATCGAAATCATTAACAATAGATTTTACAAATGTTAACATAATTGTTTCTTTTTTTTGAAGCTATTTCCTGCTGTCCGCTGTATCTGTCATTGCGAGAGAAGCGAAGCAATCTATAAAAGGATTGCCGCGTTCCTCGCAATGACAGGATGCCGCTTCCATCAGGGCTAGACACCAACAGTACCATGAAATTCAACCTTCAACCCGAACATCTCAAAACGGAGCTAATTGAGCTCTATCCTTTACAACAAAGCGATTTTGAAGAATTGTACAGCGTCGCTTCTGATCCTTTAGTGTGGGAACAACATCCCAATAAATTGCGCTATCAAAGAGATGTTTTTCAAAATTTCTTCGAAGGTGCGATGCAATCACAAGGCGCTTTTTTAGTTCGAGATACACAAACCAACGAAGTTGTAGGTAGTTCGCGTTTTTACGATTTTGATGAAAACGACAATTCTATTTTAATCGGATATACTTTCATAGGTAGAAAATTCTGGGGAAACGGCTACAATGCAGCACTCAAAAAACTCATGTTGGACTATGCTTATCAATTTGTAGACGTTGTCTATTTCAACATTGGAGCACAGAATTTTCGTTCCCAAAAAGCCATAGAGAAAATTGGTGCTGTCAAAATAGGCGAACAAGAAGTAGAATATTTCGGAGAAGACTCTAAATTGAATTATATTTATCAAATTAAAAATCCCAACCCTTCCAGAGTTTCAAACTCTGGAAGGGTTTAATAATAACCATGCAAAAAACGGCTTTCTCCATTTACGACGCATCTGCAGGTTCGGGTAAAACCTATACTTTGGTGAAAGAATACCTAAAAATTATTCTGCTCTCCAAAAAATTAGATGCATACCGAAACATCCTCGCCATTACGTTTACCAACAAAGCGGTAAACGAAATGAAAAGCCGTGTCGTTACCAATTTATCGGAGTTTGCCAGCGACAACATTTCTGAAAAAGCAATGGATTTGATGCAGAAAATCTCGCAAGAAACGGGATTGTCACTCAATGAAATCCACGCTAAAGCCAAAAGCATCATCAAAAGCCTCATTCATAATTACGCAGCTTTTGATATTTCGACCATCGATAAATTTACCCTTAAGGTCATCCGCACTTTTGCCCACGATCTGAAACTTCCCATTACTTTTGAGGTTTCACTCGACACCGATGCGCTTTTGACCGAAGCTGTTGATGCCATAATAGCCCGCGCAGGCGATGACGATGAAATCACCAAATTACTGGTCGATTACACACTCGAAAAAACCAACGACGACAAAAGCTGGGACGTTTCGCGCGAAATCATGGAAATAGGCAAATTATTGGGTGACGAAAACAATCAGGAGGAAATTGCCCAGTTCGGCAATAAAAGCATTTCCGAATTTATTTGCGTTAAAGACAAACTGATAAAGTTAATCGCCCAAATCGAGGAGGAAACTTCGCAATTGGGAAAAAAAGCGTTGGAACTTATTGATTCGAATGGAATCGATATTAAATCATTTTCCGCAGGTCATTTTCCGAAACACCTTCACAATATCCAGGAAAAAAAATTCAATCCTACGAATAAAACCTATCATGAATTTGAGGATATAAAAATCAATAAATCAGCAAAGGATTCAGCTTTGATAGAGCGCATTATTCCCGATTTATTATCCATTTTGGATTCGGTTTATAAAAAATTTGAAAAGAAAAATTTCTACGAAGCTTTTCTCAAAAACATCACGCCTTTATCGCTTCTGAATACGCTGAGCAATCAGCTGACCGAAATCCAAAAGGAAAAGAACATACTTTCGATATCCGAATTCAACAAACTGATTTACGAACAGATCCAAAACCAACCCGCGCCCTTTATTTATGAGCGGATGGGCGAAAAATACAGACACTATTTTATTGATGAATTTCAGGATACTTCGATCATGCAGTGGCACAATCTGATTCCGCTGATTCATGATTCGCTTTCCGGTGAGGATGCCAATGGAGAGCGAGGTTCACTGTTGATTGTAGGCGATCCGAAACAGTCGATTTACCGCTGGCGCGGCGGAAAAGCGGAGCAATTCATTGAATTGAGTAAGGATGAAAATCCGTTTTTCAATATAAAAAAAGCAGTTGAGAAACTGAGCGTAAACCGACGAAGTTTTTCTGAAGTTATTGAATTTAATAATGATTTTTTCAAATTTCTATCTTCCAGTTTTATCAATGAGGATTATAAGGATTTGTATGAAAATCACAGTCATCAGGAGCAAAACGATCGAAAAGGAGGTTATGTTTCGCTGATGTTTCTTCCGAAGGAAAATGCCGAACCGGAACCGGAAACTGAGGAAGAAAATCCGGATAAGGATGAACGGTATTGCATTCAGATTTTGGCCACAATCCAAAATGTAACCCAACTCGGATTTCAGTTTAAGGACATCGTGATTCTGGTTCGAAGCAACAAGAATGCTACAGTTGCAGCGCGTTATTTGACCGAGCAGAATATTCCTGTTATTTCTTCGGAAAGCCTTTTGTTATCAGCATCTTCTGAAGTAAAATGTATTATTCATACATTACGATATATGAATAACTTTGACAACCTTGAAGCGAAGTCGAATTTGTTGTATTATTTGTCAAAAAATAATCAAGAAAAATCTACCATTCACGATTTTATTTTTCAAGGAATGGAACACAAAAGTGAAGTTGAATTTGAAACATGGTTGATGAAATTTGGGATAAACTTAGACTTCAAAAACCTTCGAAAAAAATCGCTTTACGAAGCCACGGAAGGAATTATTTCGAAAGTCATTCCAGTTGAAAAAAGAAATGCCTATGTTCAGTATTTTTTGGATGTGGTTTTGGAAAAAGACATTCGGAATCAATTTGGGATTTCGGAATTTTTATACTTCTGGGAAACCAAATCCGATTCGCTCAGAATTCCGTCTTCAGAAGGAAATGACGCCGTAAAAATCATGACCATTCATAAATCCAAAGGACTCGAATTTCCGGTGGTTATTTTCCCGTTTGCAGAAGAAAATTATTCGGCTCCCAAAAAGGAAAAATTATGGCTCGAGGCCGATGAGGAACTTATAGGTTTGCCAAAAGCATTAGTTGCCAAAAGCAAAAATGTCGAAACGTTTGGTGAATCGGCAAATGAAATCTATCAGCAGAAAGAACAGGAAAAATTACTCGATAACATCAATGTTTTATATGTGGCATTGACTCGTGCCGAAGAACAATTGTACATCATTTCATCGGAAGTACAACCCAATAAGGAAGGGAAATATCCTAATAATCTCGCTTCGTTTTTTGTAGAATATTTACAGGATATGGGTCGTTTTGAGGAAGGTGTTTTTCAGTATGAATTTGGGAATAACACCAAATTGTCGACTCAAAAACAAATTGTACTCAACACCAAAATCACGCCGCAGCGCTATTCTGAATTCAATCCGAACAGCATCAAAATTGCCCAAAAAGAAAGCTTGATGTGGGATACCAAACAACAAAAAGCCATTGAATACGGGAATCTTTTACACGAAATTTTATCCACTGTAAAGACTAAAAACGACGTTGAGTTAGCCATAACTAAAGCTCTAGAAAACGGGTTAATTGATAAAAGCCAAGAAGAAATAATTACCGAGAGCACCACAAAAATTGTCTTTCATCCCGAATTGGTCGATTTTTTTGCTGATGAAGGGAAAGTGTTGAATGAAAAGACCATTATTCAAAAAAAGGAAGGCTTGTCTAAACCCGATCGAATAGTACTAAAACGAAACAAAGAAGCTTTGTTGCTGGATTATAAAACAGGTGAACCGCTTTTGAAACACAAAGAACAAGTTGAGAATTACGCCTTGTCTATTGAGGAAATGGGTTTTAAAGTGACAAAAAAAGTATTAGTTTACATTGGAGAAGAAATCAAAATTATACATTTGTAATCAATTGAAAAAGTCTAAAACAAATACACTATGTACGGTAAAATAAAAGAACATCTTCAAAATGAGTTGGATGCCATTCAAAACAATGGATTATTCAAAAAAGAACGCATCATAACGTCACCACAAGGCGCAGAAATTACAGTAAACGGAGAAACGGTTCTGAATTTTTGTGCGAATAATTATTTGGGATTATCGTCGCATCCAGAAGTAATTCAGGCGGCAAAAGAAGTTTTGGATTCGCATGGATTTGGAATGTCATCGGTGCGGTTCATTTGCGGAACCCAAGACATCCACAAATCATTAGAAAAAGCGATTGCCGAATTTTACGGAACCGAAGACACTATCTTATACGCTGCGGCTTTTGATGCGAATGGAGGTGTATTTGAACCTCTGTTGGGAGAAGAAGATTGTATCATTTCTGATAGTTTGAATCACGCTTCCATTATTGATGGTGTGCGTTTGTGTAAAGCAGCACGTTACCGCTATGAAAATTCCAATATGGAAGACTTGGAGCAACAATTAATAAAAGCAACTGAAGAAGGAAGGCGATTCAAATTGATAGTCACTGATGGTGTTTTTTCAATGGATGGTTTGGTTGCGCCATTGGATAAAATATGTGATTTAGCCGACAAATACGATGCCATGGTAATGGTAGATGAATGTCACGCGGCGGGTTTTATTGGTGCAACAGGAAAAGGAACGATGGAAGCCAAAGGAGTAATGGGAAGAGTTGATATTATCACTGGAACATTAGGAAAAGCCTTAGGTGGTGCAATGGGCGGATACACAACAGCCAAAAAGGAAATCATCGAAATCTTACGTCAACGCTCACGACCTTATTTATTCTCTAATTCTTTAGCTCCAGCCATTGTTGGCGCTTCGTTAAAAGTGTTTGAATTGTTGAAAAAAGACACTTCTTTGCGCGATAAATTAGAGTGGAATACGAATTACTTCAAAGAAGGCATGAAAAAAGCTGGTTTTGATATTATTGATGGTGATTCAGCCATAGTTCCAGTGATGTTGTACGATGCCAAATTATCACAGGTAATGGCCGATGAATTGCTAAAAAAAGGCATATATGTTATTGGTTTCTTTTTTCCAGTAGTTCCGAGAGAAAAAGCCAGAATAAGGGTTCAATTATCTGCGGCACATTCGAAGGAACATTTAGACAAAGCGATTAAAGCATTCACAGAAGTGGGTAAATCATTAGAAATCATATAGTGCGAATTCATTTTAATTATAGAATTTTGTCTACAATATTTTGATAATTCATTTATTGGTGTTACTTTTGTCGCATTATAACCATTATAATTAAACAAAATTTAAGTATGAAACATCTTAACAAATTATTTGCTGCATTGCTTTTAGTAGCTGCTTTTAGCACACAAGCTCAGGATAGCAATAACAAATGGGCTATTTCGTTTGGTGCAAACGCAGTAGACGGAGGCAGAGTTAGTGCTGCATCAAAATTAGAAGATCAATTTTCACAGTTTTTTGACGCTAAAAGGTACTGGAATATTTTACCTTCTGTATCTACAGTTGGAGTGTCGAGATATGTTGGAGACAACTTCTCTTTTGGTGTTACTGGTTCTGTTAACAAAATTAACAAAATGGTTGGTGAAAGACCAGAAGTGCCAGGCGATTATCCAGTTGTAAATCCGGGTGATTTAAGTTATTATTCTGTTGATGCTGTGGTAAAATACAGTTTTATGAATATGCTTAAATCTAAAGTAATTGATCCTTCAGCTCACGTTGGTGGTGGTTACACTTGGTTGGGTGATGCTTCTGCAGGAACTTTAAACGGAGGTTTAGGTTTAACTTTATGGTTTACTGAGCAAGTAGGTATTTCATGGATGTCTACATACAAACACTCATTTGATGATACAAGAATGCCTAATGTTGATGTTGCTTCACACATGCAACACACAGCTGGTTTGACTTTCAAATTTGGTGCAAAAGACACAGATAATGATGGTATTTACGATAAAGATGACGCTTGTCCAACTGAAGCAGGTTTAAAACAATTCAATGGTTGTCCTGATAACGATGGTGACGGTATTGAGAACAGCAAAGATTCATGTCCAGATGATGCTGGTACAGTTGAAATGAACGGTTGTCCTGATACAGATGGTGATGGTATTGCAGACAAAGACGATGCTTGTCCAGATGTAGCTGGTGTTAAATCATTACAAGGTTGTCCAGATGCTGATGGTGATGGTATCACTGACAAAAAAGACAACTGTCCAGATGTTAAAGGTCCAAAAGAAAACAATGGTTGTCCTTGGCCAGATAGAGATGGTGACACTGTACTTGACAAAGATGACAAATGTCCAGATGTTAAAGGTACTGTAGCTAACAAAGGTTGTCCAGAAGTTTCTGACGAAGCTATCAAAAGATTAAACGAATACGCTAAAACGATTTTATTCGATACTAACAAAGCTACGTTCCAACAAAGAACTTACCCAGTATTAGAAGCTATCGTTGCAATCTTAAAAGAATACCCAAGTGCTAACTTCTCTATCGAAGGTCACACTGATAGCGATGGTAAAGATGCTGCTAACCAAACATTATCAGAAAACAGAGCTGCTGCAGTTAAAGATTACTTAATCGAAAAAGGTATTGCATCTTCAAGATTATCATCTAAAGGTTTTGGTGAGTCTATGCCAATTGACACTAACAAAACTAAAGCTGGTAAAGCAAACAACAGAAGAGTTGAAGTGAAATTAGTTAGATAATTTCTTTTAAAATATTTCTTTAAAACGTCCCGATTTATCGGGACGTTTTTTTATTTTTATACTATGTCAAATACTTCTTTTTTAAATCAACTCGCTCAGAAGATACTACAAAATCATTCGGACAATAGTTCTGATTTGTTGGTGGTTTTGCCCAACAAAAGAGCCAAAGTTTTTTTATTAAATGAATTGAAAGAAGCAACTACAATAACGCTTTTTTCTCCCGATATTATTAGTATTGAAGATTTTATTGAAGATATTGCAGGCATTAGAACCATAGATTCAATCGAACTTCTTTTTCAGTTTTATAAAGTCTATCTTGAAACTATTGATGACGAACCTAAAGACGCATTTGACGTATTTGCCAACTGGGCGAAGACTCTTTTACAAGATTTTAATGAAATTGATCGGTATTTGCTTGATCCAGACAAAATCTTAAAGTACCTAGAGAACATCAAAGAAATCGAGCATTGGTCAGTTTCCATTGAGCAACGAACAGATTTAATTGAAAAGCATTTGAAATTTTGGAAGAAATTGCCCGAATACTACCATTCATTATACCAAACTTTGCTAAGTCAAGGAAAAGGTTATCAAGGCTTAATTTACCGCGAAGCAGTTGATAATGTCAACCATTTTACTAATCAACTATCCAATTCACAACACATTATTTTTGCTGGGTTTAATGCGCTAAATCAAGCCGAAGAACGAATCATACAACATCTTTTGGCGTGCGAGAAAGCCACAGTATATTGGGATATTGATCAAACATTTTTAAACGATTATCAACACGATGCAGGTTTGTTTCAACGGAAAATAAAATCGACTTGGCCGTATTATAAATCCAATCCGTACGAGTGGATATTCAATCAGTATCAAGAAGAGAAAAACATTCATATTATCAGCACTTCAAAATCAATTGGGCAAGCCAAAATTGTGGGTGAAATTATAAGTGATAGCATCTCTGAAGGCAATGCAAATCTTCAAAAAGTAGCGGTTGTACTTGCCGATGAAAACCTTTTACTTCCCGTATTGCATTCGCTTCCAAATGAAGTAGATGCACTGAATATTACAATGGGTTTTTCGAGTAAAAATAATCCTGCACAATTATTGGTTTCTAAATTATTTAAGATGCACACCAACGCCTTAAATAAAGATGCTAAAAATTATGTTTTCTACTATAAAGAAGTATTGGAGATTTTAAATCATCCATTGCTTGAGCCGCACATTCAGTCAAACGAACTAATCAATAAAATCAATTTTAATAATTATACTTTCATCACTTTAAAGAAGCTAAAAGAACTTTACAATTCTGAAAATGAACTCTTTAATTTGATTTTTAGCCAATGGGATTTTCCAGCCAATCAAGTACTCGATCAACTTTCGCAAATTCTGTTGATGATTAAATCCAAACTTGAATCCAATTCGGAGGAAGAAAAAATTACTCGAGCGTTTATTTATTCGGTGTTTAAAGTCATCAACAAACTTAAAAACTATTTTGTTGAGGTTGAAAATTCCTCTATCGATACCATCGACAATCTCTACGCCATATACAAGCAAGTTATTGATGAAGCTGAAGTTTCGTTTGAAGGTGAACCACTCAACGGACTTCAAATAATGGGAGTTTTAGAAAGTAGAGTGCTTGATTTTGAAACCGTTATCATCACTTCCGTGAATGAAGGAAAATTGCCTTCAGGTAAAAGCATGAATTCCTTTCTTCCGTATGATGTTAAAGTTGAGTACGATTTGCCAACATACAAAGAAAAAGACGCCATTTTTGCCTTTCACTTTTATCATTTATTACAAAGAGCTAAAAATGTATACTTAGTTTATAATTCCGATTCAGAAGGTTATGATGCCGCTGAAAAAAGCCGTTTCATTACTCAGCTCGAAGTAGAACAACCCAAAAAACACAACACCACTTTCGAATATTATAATCCAGTTGTACCCAATAGTGCCTACCAACTAATAAGTGTGCCAAAAACTGAAAAAGTAATGGTACGCTTACGCGAAATTGCCGAAAAAGGATTTTCTCCATCGTCACTCACAACCTACATCAGAAATCCGATTCAGTTCTATTTTCAACGCGTTTTGCGCATTTCTGAAGTCGATGAAGTTGAAGAAAATATTGCTGTTAATACACTCGGAACCATTATTCATAAGACCTTAGAAGAATTGTACAAGCCTTTAATTGGTCGATTGATTACCGTTTTAGACATTCAAAATTGCCTTAAAAAAGTTGAAGAAGAAACGCTGACACAATTTAAATTGGTGTACAAAGAAGGCGAAATCAAAAAAGGGCGAAATCTTCTGGCTTTTGAAGTCGCCAAGCAAAATGTAACTAATTTTCTAAACCAAGAATTGGCTTCAATTGAAAATGGAGACGAAATTCAAATCATTGCCTTAGAACACAATTACGAACGCTTGTTAGAACATCCAACATTGCCTTTTCCTGTTCTGATAAAAGGAAATTTAGATCGTGTGGAATACAGGAACGGAAAAATACGAATCATTGATTATAAAACCGGAAAAGTCGAACAGCGAAGCCTTACTCTCAAACAATGGAATGGTTTGACGACCGATATTAAAAACGATAAAATCATTCAGGTTTTGGCTTATGCTTTTATGTTTGAAAAGGAATTGAAAGGACGCGAAATGGAAGCGGGAATCCTATCGTTTAAAAATCTAAAATCTGGATTTTTGCCCTTTACTTTTAAAGAAGACAAAGAAGCTGTTTCAATTATTACTGAAGATGTAATGCACAATTATTTGGATCAAATCGTAGGTTTATTGTCCGAAATTCTGAACGATGAAATTCCGTTTACCGAAAAATTGTAGCTGTTGTCTTACTTAAACTTAAGTTAATCTTTATTGAAGAAACGAGAAAAATGAATTGATTTGTTTAAAATTTTCAATCAATCTTTTTTTATGAAACGTATTTTTCTTTTTCTTACAGTTGGAGTTTTTTTCTTTTCAAATGCTCAAAATCAATCTAATGAGTGGAATTTCGACTTTGAAACAAACTCCTCTTCTTCCGATTTACCTTCAGGTTGGATCAAATGGGGAACGTATGATTTAGTAAAAGACACTCAAACTTTCTTTTCAGGAAAACAAGCTGTTTTAATCAACTCGGGTAATTCAGCGGGCACTTTTGGTTCAATTGCCTATAAAATTCCAGCCAAGTACAAAGGAAAATCAATCACTCTTGAAGGGTATATGAAAATCGAAAATGTTCAAAGTGGCGCTGCAGGATTAATTATGCGAATTGATAAGAACGGACAAGTTTTGGAGTTTAACAATATGTCGAATCAAAAAATTCAAGGAACATTAGATTGGACTAAATATTCAATTACCTTAAAATACCATGAAAATGCCGATTTCATTTATGTTGGCGGAATACTATTAGGAAAAGGAAAGGCTTGGTATGATAAGTTTACCGTTAAAATAGACGGCAAAGAGATTCAAAAACTGACTCAAGTTGAACGTGTTCCTACCAAAATAGAAATGGACAACGAATTTGACGAATCATCTACTATCAACCTGACTAATCCGTCCAGTTTACAAATCGAAAATTTATATTTACTCGGAAAAGTATGGGGTTTTGTAAAATACCATCATCCCGAAGTGGCTAAAGGAAACATCAATTGGGATTATGAACTGTTCCGAATCATGAAGAAATTGGATGCACCCGATTTTAAAAACGAATTAGTGCAATGGATTGAACAATTAGGTGAATTTAAAAGCAATCAAGACGAGGTTCTTCCTGCTGATAATGTAAAACTTATGCCAACCAACAATTGGATTAAGGATAAGTCATTTTGTTCAGAAAATCTCTCTTCCATCTTAGTAAAATTAAATACAACTCAAATCAATAAGAATCATTTTGTTGATTTTTATAATGGCGTAAACAATCCAAATTTTGAAAATGAAGCCGCTTATTCAAAAATGAAATGGGACGATAAAGGCTATCGATTATTATCCTTATTTCGTTATTGGAACATCATCGAATACTATTTTCCCAACAAACATTTAACCGATAAAAATTGGGATTCGGTTTTAAAAGAATTCATTCCCAAAATAGTAGAAGGAAGTGACGAATTGTCGTATAAATTAACTTTAGTAGAACTCATCGGTAACATCCAAGATACCCATGCAAATGTATGGGGAAGAGACGAAGCTTTGTTGCATTTTTTTGGTGAAAAAACAGTTCCAGTTGAAATAAAATACATCGAAAAACAGTTTGTAGTAGTTAAATTACACGATGAGTTTAAGCCAAATCAAAAGCTCAAAGTAGGCGATGTAATATTAAAAGTAAATGGAGTAGATGTGAAAGAATATGTGGCGAAAAATAAAAAGTATTTCCCCGCATCCAACGAACCTACTCAGTTCAGAGATATTTTAAAAAAACTATTGTTAACAAATGATGATAAGCTAGCATTAACCTATCAATCCAATGCTGAAATTGTTACAGAAGATTTTGAAACAATAAACTACAAATATTGGCTAGACACTACGCCTGCTTCCAAAGAACTAACTAGTGAAATAGGCTATATTTATCCTGCTTCATTAAAAAAAGGAGAAATCAATGATGTTATGAAGTCGTTTGAAAATAAAAAAGGAATTGTATTGGATTTTCGTTGTTATCCTTCCGATTTTATCCTTTTTAGTCTTGGAAAGATGTTGTTGCCTGAAAGCAAGGATTTTGTGAAGTTTTCCAACTCCAGTGTTGATCATCCGGGTTTGTTTGAGTACACAAAAACTACAAGCGTAGGAAATCGTAATTCTAACTATTACAAAGGGAAAGTGGTTATTTTAATTAACGAAGAAACCCAAAGTAGTGCTGAATACCATGTAATGGCTTTGCGTTTAGCGCCCAAAGCAACCGTTTTAGGAAGCACAACGGCTGGAGCGGACGGAAACGTTTCGAAATTGTTTTTACCAGGTAATGTGATGACAATGATTTCTGGAATTGGTGTATATTATCCAGATGGAACCGAAACGCAACGAATCGGAATTGTACCCGATCTAAAAATGGAACCCACAATTCAAGGAATTAAAGCAGGAAAAGATGAATTGTTGGAAAAAGCAATGGAGTTAATTAATCAATAGGTGTTTTGTGGAACTAAATCTTTTTAAAAAACTCCAACAACACCTTCATCAATTCATCTTGATTTTCAATGTGACTCATGTGTCCATCTTCAAAGCTGGTAAGTTGTACTTTGGTTCCTTCAATTTGATCTAAATTGTCATTGTAGATTAAAACACCATCTTTTTTGCCCAAAATTAGCTGAATCGGATACGGAGCAAAATGCAAAATCACTTCGCGATCTTTCCTGATTTTCATTCCTTCCAAAGCGGCAACGATTCCTTGTAAAGGCGTTTTTAAAGCTTCTAATTTTACTTTTTCAATGGCTTCGGACAAGCGCTCTCGATTATCTTCGCTAAACAAATTAGCAATACTCATCCGAACAAAAGCCGTGTAATTTTGCTTTACCGCTACAATGGCTCGATCTCTATTGATTTTACGTTCGTCACTATCGGCACGTGAAGTCGAATTCAACAACACCAAACCTTTCATGGCATCAGGATACAATTCGGCAAATGCCAACGCCACATAACCGCCCATCGAATGACCTACTAAAACCGCTTTTCTGATTTTCAATTCGTGCAAAACACCATGAACCATATCGGCTTGGTCCTCCATCGAATGTACATACCCCAAGCATTCGGTTTGACCATGACCTAACAAGTCAATTGTGATTACACGGAATTTCTTGGAAAACTCAGGCACAAAAGCATCCCACATACTCTGATTTTCCAAAAAACCATGCAATAGCACAATTGCCGTGCCTTTTCCTTGGTCGGTGTAGGAGATTTTGGTGTTTTTGTAATGAATAGTTTTAGTCACAGTCGCAGTCTCAGTTTACAGTTGCAAAAATAGGTTTTTTAACCGCAAAGTTCGCAAGGTTTTCGCAAAGTTCGCAAAGAGATTTTTCCCCACAAACTTGTCATGCTGACGCAGGAAGCATCTCATTAAATAGTGTATATTGATACAACAAAACTACTTATCTTTGAGAAAAGGATTAAAGCATGAATAGATTAATTATAATAGGAAACGGTTTTGATTTGGCGCATGGATTGCCAACGAGTTATTCTAATTTCATAAATGATTATTGGAGAAATGTTGTTAAAGTTGGATATGATTTTTTAAGACTAAATTGTACAGAATATGAAGATGGTTTAATAAAAACAAATGTGAATCTTAGTGGCTTTGATTTTTACGGACGCCAGAATTTATTGGAAGAATATCGAAATATATCTAGTTATAATGATTTTAAAAAATTTATAGAAAAATACGATTACGATGAGAAAACTAAGCAGAAAGTAAACTTCAAAAATGTTTTTTTCGGAAAAATTAATGAATTCCACTCCTCTCAAAATTGGGTTGATATAGAAAATGAATATTACTCACAATTGAAAGCATTAGCTAAATCAAACACAAATGATAATGTCAAAAAATTAAATGAAGAATTTGAAGAAGTAAAAAATCTTTTTGAAAAATACTTATGTGATAAAGTGGTTAATGAGTATGAGTTTGATTTTTCAAAATTTGTTGATAGAGACTGGACAAAGTTTTATGATTATTTAAAACCAATTTCAGTATTTAATAATGAACAAAATGTTTTAAAAGAATTTTTAATTAAAGAAGATAATTCAGAAATTAAAAACCTATTTCTCCGAGAAAAAAGAGAGGAAGTAGTTAATAAAATATATTTTCTAAATTTTAATTATACACCAATTTTAAATGCCTATTGCAAGAAGTTAAATGAAGACGATAGAATTGAATGTGATATTAATTTTATTCATGGTGAATTAGAAAATAATAATGAAAACAAAATTAATTTCGGCTTTGGAGACGAAATGGACGACGATTATAAAATCATTGAAAACATTAATGATAATGAATATTTAAAATTTTTTAAGTCTTTTCAATATTTACAAAATTCAAATTACAGTAATCTTTTGAGTTATATAGACAGTGAAAAATTTCAGGTTTTGATTATGGGACATTCATGTGGTTTATCAGACAGAACACTATTGAATACTATTTTCGAGCACAATAATTGTAGATCTATCAAAGTGTTTTATTATCAATGGGAAGATAAAGAAACAAATGAGATTAAAGACAATTATACCGAATTAATTCAAAATATTTCTCGTCATTTCAATAAGAAGAAATTAATGAGAGAAAAAATAGTCAACAAAACCCTTTGTCAACCTTTACCCCAAATCCAACTACCCAAAAAACAATAAGTTTTAGTGTTTTTGTCATTTCGAGGAACGAGAAATCGCATAAAAGATAGTCTATAATGAGATGCTTCCTTCGTCAGCATGACAAGTTTGTCTTCAAAAACACTAATTTCAATTTTCAAAAAAACACTAAATTTTTATTGTTTTTGTCATTTCGACAAAGGAGAAATCACATCTTAATTATAATTTAGCTTTATGAGATTTCTCCTCGTGCCTCGATCGAAATGACAAGATTATGCAAAAAAACGACCTACTTCCGTAAGCCGTCTTTTTTCTATTC
>JACCDI011260233.1_pt1 | contig 15304 bp, 13 predicted proteins | sample 7442791 | NCBI WGS metagenome assembly JACCDI01 (sample SAMN15323434, study PRJNA562643) | freshwater metagenome | isolation source: river surface water | place: USA:Blue River Watershed | collected 2017-08-15 | reverse complement strand
GGTCACGGACATTGCCGGAACTAAACACAACGAAGTAGCGGGTATTGCCTGCCAGGTTGTTAGTGGGATCGATGGTGAGCGTTGAACCAGAGATGGATATCCGGTTCGACGTTGCTGCATCGAAGCTCTCAACGATGGTGCCGGTGGCCGAGCCTGAGCGTATTGTGATGGTGCCTGTACCGCGCGCAATCGCCTCGGAGAAGGTGAGGACGATGTTGTTACCAACAGCCACGCCTGTCGCTGCATCGGTGGGTGAGAACGATGTGACAATTGGCGCGGCGGTGTCAATTAGACTTGATAAAGAGACTGTCACATTTTCAGCCATGAAGACTAAATTCTCAATCCCATCAAGTGAATCTACGCCGTCTCTATTTGCCACAGTATCCGAGATGGTATAAATTCCAGTGGAGGAGTTATAACTAATTAAATATTGGCTCCTTGATCCTTGATAGATTGCAGTATCAGTCCCGGCTCCGCCAATAATTTGATCGGATCCATTGAGCCCCAAAAAGTGATTACTGCCAGAGTTTCCAATCAATATATCTCCATAAGCCGACCCGATTGCGTCTTCTATATTAACCAACCGGTCAACCCAACCGCCTCCCGTTGCTAATCCAGTAATCAAATTCACGTTTACCGCATAAGAGGCTAAGCTGTAGTCCGTAGCATCACTCCCTGATCCGCCATCGAGAAAATTATTGCCTGCCCCACCCTGAAGCAGGTCATCCCCCCCATTGCCATACAGAACATCATTTCCATCACCGCCCCTAAGATAGTCGGAGTAATTGTTTCCATAAATTGTATCTGGCCCGGACAAAAAATTAGTAATAACTGCTCCTGCAGAATAATTATCGTATTTAAAAGCTAATAAATTTACTCCTAGATATTCTACAAGCTTCACTGTCCCTGTTGAATCAAATATAGCAAAACTTTCTATCACATATTGCGTGCTAGAATAATCAAAAATTCTCAAAACGACAATGTTAGTTCCTGAAGATGAAGAAATTCTCTGCAAAAGCAATATTGTGTTAGAATCGACTTGTTCAATTAAAGGCAGGCCAACATTGACTGCATCCGATGGCGGAATATACGAGGTGCCCGTTCTTTGCATATTCAATCCATACCCAAGGGCATCGTAAGCAATAATCGTAGCCATAAAGTCATCTCTTCAGGTATGAAAGTTCCTTCGCACACCTTAATGACAAAGAAACATAAAGCAAGGTCATTGTCTTAGGCCATGGACACATAATGTCGCAGGCGTAGCCTGATGCAAACGAGTTTTGCTGTGGCCAAGAAGGATGATCCGAGTTTGTCTTAACGGTTAGCTATGCGTCAATAATATTTGAGCTTGTTAAAGAAACGTTAGACGAGGTTGCGTTGTTGATAAAGCTAGGGTCAGGGTCGATTACCGGCCGCGCAAACTGCTCAGTTCTTATCGGCTCAAAGTTCGTCTCCTTTGGCTATGTTGAATCAGAACTATAACGCGTTCGATATCCCGTTTATGCGTTCACCGCCTAGTCTCCAGATCACCAACTGGAATACTCTCAAGATCTGAGAGTATCGATGTAACTATCGGTAGATCACCCCGCCGTTTCTGGATGTCAAAGTTAGCTGCCGGATCGTAGCGTGTGATTTGTGGCAACAAAAACGGTGCCTCAAGGCGACCGATGGCGGCAAGTAAAGAGGCCCGCGCAACATATTCTTCGGCCAAGGCCTTCACGTAGTTGGTTCGCACGCCCAAAAGGTCACGCGCAAGATCAAGGACATCGAGAGTAGTCCTGTCACCAGCCTTTTCCTGGATCACAACGCCGTCATAAGCTTTCCGGGCTGTTTCGCCTGCAGCGCGATAATGCTCGAGGGATTGCGCGGCCGCGTTCCATGTATTCCATGCCTCGGATACTGCTTGTTGCGTATCACGCAGCGCTGCCTGAATTAACCGCATATCAGCATCATTGGCCTGTTTAGCTGCCTCAATCCTAGCGCGCCGACCTCCGCTATCTATAATTGGAACCGCAAGGACAACCGAAGAGCGTAATTCGGTTGTGCGACGATCGTTAGAATAGGGCGTCACCGTTCCGTAAACGGCACTGCTTTGCAGCGTTAAGTTGGGATATTGTTCAGCGCGGGCCGCAGCGAGTTCTGCGCGCGATAATTTTTCTCGCGCAATTGCACCTTGAATAACAGGACTGTCAGTGTAGGCCGCGGTTAGGGCCTCCTCTAGCGACATGACGCCTATCTCGAGTGGTGGAGGTGGAGCGAGTATTCCTGCTGGCGCCCCGACGCTTTGCAAAAACCGCGACTCACTAACCCTGACGTTGCTCTGCGCGTTTAGTAATTGAGCGCGCCCAATGGCCACACGCGTTTCTACCTGCTGAAGATCGGTTACAGTGACTTCGCGCACGCGAAATCTGGCCGAACTTGCCGACAATTGACGATCAAGCAGATCAAGGTTCTCCGCCGTGATTTCCGCTGCTGCACGGTCCCGCGCAAGGAATAAGAAGCCCTCAATCACCGTCAACATAGTTTGCGCCTCAACTAACCGAAGTTGGTTGCGACCGAACTCAATGCGCGCGATTGCGGATTGCTCAGAAGCAAAACGGCGACCGAAACTGAATAACGGCTGTGTAAAAATCAGAGACGCGGTCGAAGAGAATCCCTCGATCGCGGACCAATTCAGATTTAAGGATTGGCTGCGGTCCCTGGCGAACCGTTGCCGTGCCTCTATGCTTATCTGTGGCCCGTAGGCAGCGCGCGCAACGGGATATAACGCATCGGTAGAACGCAATATCCCCCTTTGCGCCAGTAGGTTGGGGTTCTCATCGTAGGCGCGTGTTAATGCTTCTTCCAGATGCGTTACCTGCTTACCTAAGTTACCATCATGAGCAGGCGATGTGTCCTGCGCATGCGTGACCGAAGCACAGGTAATGGCTAAGCAGCAGCCGAATAAAATTACCGCTCTACTCATCCCTAAATGCTCGAGAAAATTGGTCGCGTAGTGGTTTAGTGAGATATGAGATCATTGAACGGTAGCCAGTTTCAATGAATACCTCTGCGGGCATTCCCGGCTTCAGCATAAGCACAGGGTAACGTTTCAGTTCTGCTTGATTGATAGCGATACGCGCAGGGTAGTAACTTGTGTTGGATACTGGATCGAACGTAAGATCTGCTGCGACAGTGATAACCTTTCCGGATATTTCAGGCGTGGTCGTATTGCTGAACGCGGTAAAGCGAATGCGAGCCGCTTGCCCTTCCCTAACACGATCAATGTCCTGAGATATAATTACGGCTTCAACGATCATGGCGTCGCCATCGGGGACGATTTCCATAAGGGTTTCAGCTGGGCGAACGACGCCGCCGACGTTATTAAACGCGAGTTTATCTACCACACCATCATATGGCGCACGAACCACACTGCGGCTTTGGGCATCGCCTGCCGACACGCTGCGGATTTGCTGTTGGTTTAGTGCAGTATTGAGTTGTGCAAGCTGGACGCCAGCTTCAGAACGATAGGTCTCATCGAGTTGAATAATTTGCTGGCGCGCCTCCGTTATGCGAGCCTCTACCTGCGCGATTTCTGCCTGCATGGCGCTGATATTTCCATCGATTTCAGCGGCAGCGCGCTCAAGCTGGTTAAGGCGGCTAATAGTAACCAGATCCTGGTCCCAAAGCTCACGAACGCCTTGACGCTCCGGATCGATTAATGCGGATTGCTTTTGAAGTGATTTAATTCGTGAGCGTTGCGCCGCAATTTGTTGTTCATATTGGGCAATTCGGGCACCAATCTGGGCTTTTACACCCGAGTGCTCCGATTGGCGAATGCGGAACAATCTTTGCTGGTCTGCCATGGCCTTAGCTGCATCAGGATTTTTGGCCGACAGATTTGAGGGAAACACGATGCGGGCCAACCCCAGCCACTCTGCTTGAAGTCGAGCACTCTGCGCAAGCATTTGGTCCACGCTAAGGCTTGAGAACTCCGCATCTGCTTCACTTACTTGGTCATCAAAGCGCATCAAGACTTGCCCTTGCCGCACGCGCTGACCATTGCGCACCAGAATTTCAGCGATTACTCCGCCTGTTGGGTGCGCAACGCGCTTTACACGAGACTCAACGCCGATCTGGCCGCCTGCGATAACGGCCCCTCCAATGGGAACCAGCATGCCCCCCACTAAAACCATCGCGAGCAGAAGAATTGCACCGATCAACAGCGAACGCAGTTTGTGCTTAACGCCTACCTCCGGATCATAAGCGTCGGGGAGTAGCATGCTGACATGTGACATGTTAAAGTGCCCTGGTTTCTGGGACGGAAGCAGTGCTTGCTGATACCAACTTTGCGAGAACTTCTCGCGTTGGACCAAACGCAGCGATTTGTCCCTCGCGCATAATCATAGCGTGACTCGTTTTTTCAATAACACCAGGACGATGGGAGATGATAACCGCAATCCCGCCGCGCGCACGGATCGCGAGAACAGCGTTTTCAAGCGCTTTATCACCCTCCGAATCCAGGTTAGAGTTCGGCTCGTCAAGCACCACCAGAAATGGGTCACCAAAGAGTGCGCGCGCGAGGCCGATGCGCTGACATTGGCCGCCAGGAAGGGTCTCGCCGCCGGGACCAACGGGCGTGTCGTACCCTTGCGGAAGTCCAATTATCAAATCGTGGACCCCTGCAGCTCGCGCAGCCGCAATGACCCTTTCGGACATCGCTTCGGGATTGATTTTACCATCTGGATCGAACCGCGAGATATTTTGGGCCACAGTACCCTCTAGGAGTTCAACTGTTTGAGGCAGATACCCAACAAACTGCCCCCGTATTGCTTCTGCCCATTGGTCAAGTGCGCTACCGTCAAGACGGACATGCCCCTGCACAGCTGGCCAGATGCCGATTAGCGCTTTACCTAAGCTTGATTTCCCGGCACCGCTTGGTCCGATTACTCCACATGCATCGCCTGCCTTCAGCGAAAAGCGGGCGTTATTAATGACCGTAATTGGCGAACCTGGCGCAGTTACATATAGGCCTTCGACATCAAGCCGGTCGACCGGCCGAGGGAGGGACGTTATAACTTCTAACGGCAGTGGTACCTTCTCCAGCAATTCAGTGATGCGATCCCAGCCGTTTCGTGCTGCAATCATGTTCTTCCAGTTGCCAATCACCTGATCGACTGGAGCCATTGCTCGACCAGATAGGATTGCGGCAGCAAAAATCACGCCGCCGCTTGCACGGTCATCTATTACCAGCAGCGCGCCAACTGTGAGAACAAGCGATTGCAACGCTAAACGTAATATTTTGCTCCAACCAGTAAAGACGACTGTACTGTTGTTCAAAGTGTTTTGGATTGCGGTGTAACTCTGGTTTATGACCTCAAAACGCTCCTGCATCCGTTCACGCATACCAAGCGCCGCAAGAAGTTCCACATGCCGTAGGTTTGTATCTGCTGCTCCATTCCGCATAGCGGCTATTTGGGCTACCCGTGAAGAGGGGCGCCTCATGGCTCGGTCGGTAAATACAGTCAGCGAAAAAATAACAATTGCCCCAACTAAAGTGGTGAACCCCAGCCACGAATGCAAAGCGAATAGCACCAAGATAAAAATGACCATCCATGGCAAGTCGAACAACGTCGCGACACCTCCCGAAAGGAAGGATCGGATTTGGTCCAAATCACGCATGGGGATCAACCCCTCGGCCAAAGAATGTCGGCCGCTGAGCCGCATTTGCGATATTGCGTCTTGAACACGGCGCGATAGTTGGCGGTCGAGTGCATTAGCAACATCGGCCAGAATGCTGGAGCGCAATGTATCGAAGTAGCCTTGGAAAATGTAAACTACGCCGAGTAGTGCAAGCAGGCCTATCAGAGTAGGCACAGAGCGGCTTGGAAGAACCGAGTCATAAACCAGCATCATATAAAAAGCGCCGCCAAGCATCAGAATATTTAGAACTGCGCTTACGGCAAAAGCTGCTATAAAAACTCGTCTGTACGAAGCGGTCGCATCCCAAAGTTCACCACTGCGCATTAACGATTTAAAAAGCACAACCAATTTCTCCTTACTTAGCGCCGGTAAGTAGAAATGACCCTATTGTCACGCTCAATTTTACAAGCACTGGGGTAGAGGCTGAGGGCGTTGGTTCTTGGTTTAGACAAGACCGGAAATGCGGTGCGGGCTGTATTCAGGCGGTGCCGCACTGTTTCGGGTTATCTAGAGAGATCGTGGTGTTTGAGGTGGCTTTGGAAAAGGTTCAGATACACGATTTGCGCTCACACTCGACAGCGGCGATCGATCATGATGTTACTCTTTAGTGCAAGCTATGTTTATGGTTGGCATCCATCTGCCCGTAGCCGCAAAATCTTCCGAGCTTTTACATGCCATTGGACTTCATCGGCAGCGTGAAAATTGTTGCGGAGGCACTCCTCCCATGGTTATTGGAAAGATATCAACTCTGGAGCTTAATTGTGCTCAACTGCAGAAACGCAAAATCTTTCTCCCAACTATCTAATCTCAAGCGGATCGGATTGGTTCTTGCTTGCTTGATTTGGAATACCCCTTCAAGCGCCCAGACATTCATAAATCCTTCTAATATCATCACAGCATCAGATTATCCCGCCAATTCTTGGAAGAGAGGAGACCAAGGCATAACGTCCTTCCGCCTCAAGCTTGGCGCAAATGGACAAGCTACAGGTTGCACTATTGTAGAGTCTTCTGGCTTTGAAGAGCTAGATAATGCCACTTGTCGATTAATGGTGGAGAGAGCTAAGTTTGATATGTCGACCGTATTAGCCGCTAATACGGAAGCGACCTATTCTAACAGAGTCAGATGGCAGATTCCAATAAGAGCTCCAAGAGTACTTCTTTTTGGCGTGACAAGTGTAAAATTGCCCGTTCAATCAGATGCTGCCAAAGCAAAATGTCAATACTCTGATGGTGTAGTCCGAATTATTGACGCAGCACAAAATTGTGATCGCCAAATTCCTACACTCACGGTGAATGAGAAGGGCAAAAAAATAAAGACTAATATTTTTCAAAAGTACATTAATGAAGTAGAATATGATAAAAATGCAGAGTCCGCATATAATTTATCAGTATTGTTTGGTGAAAATGATTTTTATGAAAAGTCAGTATTTTATTTGGAAAAATCATCTTCTCTAGGAAACCCGATTGCATCATCAGCTTTATGCCAAATGTATGGATTTAAAGAATACGAAATGTATGTAGAATTTAATCCAAATCAAGCGATTGAATTTTGCGTTCTAAGCTTCAAACAACAATACAATACCGCAAGTATAACAATATTTGAGGAATTGAAAAATAAATATGATCAGTCTCTTGATGATAAAATACTCCAAAATGCAAATTCCATAATATTACGCCGAAATCATGAGTCTGATGCACAAAGTATCGTTGAAGGAAGTAAAATAGTAAGATCTATCGACTATCCTCAAAAAGAAAATATGAGGCAGATCGGAGGAATTACTGTTACTTTTTTAGAAATAGACAAATCAGGTCGAGTTAAAAAATGTATCATTGTACAATCAACTTATAGCTATCTTTTAGATCAAAGAGCCTGCACTCGCCTTAAAGCGGCAGCGTTATATACTCCCGCAATTATAGACGGTGCTCCGTCTATATCATGGACGAGCCGAAGCGTATTATGGAATCCTGCAGCTCCATATAAGCCAGATGCTGGAAACATATTTATGCAAATTTTTCTAGGGCTATTAGGCGCTGCAATATAACAATTTAAAAATTCGTTTTTGATTTTTATAACAGTTGCTTGAGTCTAGAAACCCACCGCCGCTTAAACTAAATTTATAATCTACTAAACGCACTGATAATAGGTAGAGCAAAATGTTGAAAATCCCCGTGTTGATTGTGCTAGCCGCAGTTGCTAGTAACGCAACGATCCACGCTTCTGATGACAAACCATCGGACGACTTGAATGGCACTCCATCTTCCTCGACATTTTTGCTGTCTGAGCGGTCCTTAGGCTTGGACGGAAAGGTATGCTTTCTGAGTAACGGGCTTCAAATTCGTATTACTGCAGCAGAGGTTTGCCCCTATGCTTTGAAGGCTCCGCCATTTGTTGAGCAATCTCAACAGCCAACCCCCATTGCCCAGCCCTCCATTATCCAAAAGCCTGCCATTGAACGAGAGCCGAAACTAGTCACAAGCAGCGTGCAAAAGACAGCTCCGCAACCTTCGCCCATTCTGCCAGCCCCGCAACGCAAAGAAGCGGCACCCGTCCCAAGTCAGCCAGCGTTACAAAATCCGCAAATTACAGGTCAGGTACAGAGACTGCAGGCAGACGTGCCTGCTTCTCAGAAACTAGAGGCAAAACCTGATGAGCAAATAAACCGTACAACTGAAAGTGAGGATGACGAAATTGCTGCGAAGGCTATCCGAAGATGTGAACGCATTGGTTTTGTGAAAGGATCAGCCCCTTTCAAAGCCTGTGCTTTAGAACAAATTCGCCTTATAACTGTTGGAAAGCCCTAATTAAATCGCTTCTCAACCAATTTTTTGACCGTGACTTTAAAGGACTCTCGCACCCGATTGCTTGCCTCACTTTGCTTTGAAGGGTCTTTAGCTGGAAAGGCACTTGTCGGTGCAGAAATAATATCACTTTTTGATGATATCATATCCTGACCTACAAACTTTTTTACAGTAAATCGAACTTCAAGATTAGACTGACTTATATGCCTAATTAGTAAAATGTCTCTGATCAAAACATCATAGTAACATGGGCGGGAATTCTGAGATTGTGGCTTTGATGACTTTATCATTGTGTTAACGATTTTTTTATCATCGGGTAAATCATAATAATTAATTTGAAGGGCATCAGATTTTATTCGTGAAACTAGATCAGTCTGAATAAAAACTGATTTAATGTATTCAGGGGATAGAACTTCCATTAACTCTGTTTTTCTTTTCTCGTTGCCATCCTTGTTCGCTGCGTCGACAGCTAAGGCTCCCAGAAGCCCTCCCCCAAGCATTGTTCCTAAAAAACTCGTCGTACCAGTTACCCCATAACGATTGGCGACACCCAGTTCTATCACGCAAGCATTCTCGGTTATAGGATTTGGGGGGGTATCCTGCGCATGAGATACAGTTGGTGAAAGCAGGAGTAGACCTGTAACAGCACCGATTGCTAATACTTTCATGATAACATTTCCCTCGCTGGTATTTGGTGAAATTTTTAAAGCACTTAAATGTTGAAGCGGTCGATACCAGAGTCATTGATCGCTGGTCAAACCCATTATGTTTGCCCTATCTGGGACGATAGTAGCTGGGTATTATTGTTCTTGATCATTTGCGTTCTTGATTTAGGCTGAGTGTATAGCTTCACTATCATAAAAATTATGGCGCCAATCTCCAAATTATCCTCTTAGCTACTTCAGAATATCAACAGCAGAGTCAGTTCTCTGCAAGCGCTATGAAGCTTTGCATCACCACATTCGTTGAACGGCAACATTCAATCTGTGAATTGGTCACTTCTAATATACGCTCAGCTTCTGCTGACAATGCCACAGATGGTTTCGCCCACTCCTCAAACTCATCATTCTCATCCCAACGATTGACCGAGTAGAAGTGAATTATTTCACCCTTCTCTGGTGGGAGTGCGCTTGTCTCAAGCTGAATGATAAGCTCACGCTTCAAACCGCGAGTGCCAGCCTGAAACAGCTCCAACCCACCTTGCATGTAAAGCTCAAAAAGACTGTCAAGGAGCTGCTTTTGGCTTTAGATAAGCTGGGGCCGCATAACTGCTCCGGCTTTTTTTGCTCGTTACAGACGAACGGCGCACAAAAGCCGACGACCGGCCGTAATAACCGCGCGCTGGATAAATATAAAACACCGGAAAAATGGTGCCCGAGGGCGGATTTGAACCACCGACACGCGGATTTTCAAAGTCTGATACCTAGATTTACTTATATAAATCAGTATATTAAAAGACTTAATAAACGGTGTGTGAAAAGGTGTGTAACGTAATATACCGTAATGGATGAAAGATGCTTAGTTGAACAGAGTATCTTTAAACCGTTGTCCAAACCTAGATCTGAGTCACAGCCTTGCGAACCTTGATCGCGGTATCACTGACTCAACTAAGGCTACATGACGTTGCTTTTCAAGCACAGCATAGCAGCGGCAACCTAACTTAAAACTTTAAAGTAAGCGAATGTAGCGTTGTCGGTCTCGCTTGTCGGGTTACCCGACAATGTCGTGCTACTATGGCGACCTTAGCCATGAGATGGAAACACACATAGAACCTTGAACAAGACACTGTCACTGATTGTCGGGAAAACCGACAGCGCACAGTTTGTCGGTTCAGTTTTCTGTTTCATCTTTCTGTTAACAGAAAAACTCATGCAATCATTTCAAACTCCACGCTGTCAGCGTCAACCAGTGAACGGCATTTGTTACTCATTGAAGCAAGCTGCTGCGCCAATGGCTGATAGCGTGGGAGCACTTCAAATTGTTCAGCGGCATTCTGCAATCTGCTCGCACATATTGCGACTGCTCCAAGACTGGGTTCTGTTTTCTTATGTCGTAACTTACGCATGTAGCCCTCTGAACAACCAAGCCAATGCTCAGAAAATTCACTCTCGCCAGAAACAAGCTGCTTGGATTTAAGATACCCAAAAACTTCCAAAATCGTGTCTTTTTTCATAGTTTTATTCTCTCCGTGATAAATAGACTGTCAAAGGTAGAGTGAGAGTTTCTCAATCTATTTATCAAAAGTGAGGTTAAGGCTGGCGCGCCGATTGTTATGCGCTGCAAATCCGTTCTTGGCATGGCTCTAGGGCATTGTGACGGTAAGCAATTCGTGGAACTCACTACACGGCTTCATTGCACTACCCATCGGTTGCCGCTGGATGCCTGAAACGACGACCCTTTGTGTCTGTAGCGTTTGCAATGTCGGAATGGTTGGAAGTCTTGGAAAATCAATTAGACCCCCATAGGCTCAAAGTGAGTGGGAAAAACACTTTACCCCACAAGATCAATGCCAATAGCCGCGATATGAGCTGGCATGATCTGCGTAAGACGGCGCGTAATAGGAGATCGCAAAACCTGCCTCTCTCGTGATTGTATCACGAGTTGCGTCCATATCGTGAAAGCATACCTCAGTAAATGTAAGCATTTATTACTGCCCTACGGGGCAGTGGTTTGGCTCCCTAGTAAATGCCTTACCCCAAGCATGTTTACCGAAAACAATTTCAAAGAATTCTAACCGTAAGAATTTCGCTTCTGCGTAATGTGAGCAGAGCAAAGCGATGCGAGCATAGCAGTAAGCGAATGTGGGACAGCGAAGCTGGAACGCATAGTATGCTGATGAATGAAGAGCTATGCCCTCATTCCCTCCTATTAACAAATACTCAGAAGTTAATGAAAATCGCTGAGGTCGTTGGAAACCAACAAAATCAGTTTGGAGATTTCTGGTAGGATCAAATGTCTGATTAATTTATATTTCTCTCATACGGAAAGTTAATGAGAGATAGGTAAAATGGCAAAAGCAAAAGTCCTTACTAAAGACGAAATCAAACGAGTGATGCGTATCGCTGACACAGGAAACAACGGTCTTCGTGACCGTGTAGCACTGTCACTGAGCATCTTGGCTGGCATGCGTATTGGAGAAATTGCAGCACTGAAGATTTCAGATGTTCGCGGGATTGATGGCAAATCTGTGGAGGTAATCAATCTTAGCAAGCATCAAACGAAGGGCAATCGCTCACGACGTGTCTTCATATCTGACGAGCTGCGTAAGCTGCTCAACATTTATCTCGCTAAGATTAGCCAGCTTGACGATGGCAAAGCATTCATTCGTAGCAGTCGCACTATGGGGCACTTTAGCAACATCAGTCTCAGCTTACGCTTCAAAGCTATCTACGTAGCAGCAGGCATCAAAACGAGCAGTCATTCTGGCAGAAGGACATTTGCTACACGTCTCAATGCAGCTGGCATTGGGATGGCAACAATTCAGCAAGCGATGGGGCATGCTAACATCGCTACTACAGCTGGATATTGCTGGGTCAGTGATGAGCAATTGGCGAATGCCGTAAATGTGATTTGAAGAGGGGAAAAAGGAAATGACACAAGCAAGGCAGTGGTGGGTACTCGTGCGCTATAAGGATGAGTCAGGAGCTGGCTTTGGAAAGCAGTATGTGACGGCGACAAACGCTTACGAGGCAATTCAGATGGCAAAGGCTTTGTATGGAAAACTGCTTATCTCAGAGGGTGCTAACCTTGCGTGAAGCCAGTTTGAAATGCAGTTGTATCAGCAATATGAACTGCGACATATTCTCGTCAAAAATTTTTGCTACGCCTACAAAAAAAGCTTTGGCTCTAATTTGCAATAATCTTTTAAAATTTCAAAACAAAATTTTGATGCATCATAAAGATTGTTGTTCCCAGAAGTTCTATCTTTCCATCCAACATTTTTAAATGTTTTTGATTTATTAACCATACTTGTGAAAGAACTGTGAATATTCACATTATTTCCATCACAATGGATTTTTAGAATTTCAATTTCTTCAATATAAATCTTATAAATTGAGAAATTAACATCAAAAATATTATTATTTTTATTACTGTAATGTTTTTCAAATGTGATGGCTTTGTTTGGACAAAAAATTTCGTATTCACTTTGAATGTATGAGGTCAATTTACTGATAATTTTTCTATGATTATCTAATTTTATCTGTTCGTATTGAACTTTTTGATCTGAATGAAATTTCTCAATTTTCGCATTGGCAGCTGCTATCTTTTCTATTTTTGATGCCATAAACTGAGCTGTGTTTTCAGGTAGCCGCAGCGCCCTGCGTTTTTCCAGCCACAATGCGTAAGTTCCACAGACCGTAAAAACTTGGTAATAAAGATAATATCCTACTCCAAGCAAACTTGCCCACAGAGCATGATACCAGGCAGTGTCGTCAAAACCGCCTTGAAATAAAGCCATTAAAAATCCAAAAATTGAAATGGCAGTGAAAATTGCAAAAACAGAAGTTAATTCTGTAAGAGAAAAATTAAATATTTTTCTTATAAACAAAAATAGCAATAATGCTGATGGCAATATGAATGATTCAGTCATATTTTAATGCATTTCGCTTAATTGGTGCCACACAGACACGGATCTGCGAATAAGTTGCAAATCCAAATCAATCACGAGCAACTGCCAATCATAACCTCACCTTTGATGTAAGGTGCCGACCATGTATCTGATCCTCGTATCATATTTTTGGTCAAAATCGCGGTATAGCTTCCATAATCGTTGACCTTAACAAAAGACATAGAGATTTGATTTTGGACTTTATCAAAAGAATTGTATGCTGAGGCGTTAACCATAAATGTATTGGCGGATGGAGATTTATCCCAATCGTATTTATTGAAATCAATGTTGTTTGGATTTTCTAAAACAATATTGAATCCCTGCCCCTTATAAGATGTGCTGTCTTTACCACCAGTGACGATATCAATTGCGCCAGTCTCATCTAGGTAAAGAACAAAAACAATGTCGTCATAGCCGTCTTTCGTAAAGCCGTTGTCAATCGTGAGGAGTTTATCTTTGGATTGTGTCTTGTCATTCCAATAAGCACTTACACCCTTGAAACCCCAACACCGTATGAACGCCCTTCCTGGAGCATTCGTGGAGGTCATCGGCATCGGAATGGATTCTGACCTGACGCCCCATAAACGATCGTTGAAGAAACCAAGATATGTGAAATAAGGTAAGCAGAATGCTGCCATGACAATCGCCATCCAGCGTATCTGAAAATTATGTTGAGGAAGAGCAATTACATCTGGCTTGAGACCAAATTTGTTTTCTTGGGCAGATCCCCTGAAGAGCGAGAAAATGACTACACCAGCCAAAATCACATAGCCGATAGAATCATTCCATTGTGCCGTTGGAAAATTGTTATCTAACTCCCATCTCCACGAAACATACTCAGCAGAAAGATATAAGAGTGCAGCTGGTCCAGCGGCAAGAGAGACGATAGCCCAATAGCCTGACAACCCCATATCGTGCAATCGTTGGACATATAAACGGCAGATTCCCAACACCGATGCAAGTGTCACCGCTATCAAAAATCCTACATAAAGCTCCAAGAGAAGTTGCGGAGCCGCAGACTCAACCATCTCAGCAGGCGTCCAAGCTACCCAAATTAAGGCAACATAAATCGCAGCCCCCAGCGAAAATGTTAGCCTTGATGCACGACCGCGCCATATTTTTTGGATTGCCTGCAGCACACGCTGTTTGATTTCTTCACTCATGTCAGCCCTCTCCGAACCTCAGTAAGCTTACCTTGCCCAGATAAAATCATTGGAGCAAGTCAAGTTGACATGGATGGCATTTCAAGTGGCGGGCGGTCGTGCGTTATATTGATGCGCCAAGAGGCGGGTTATTTATGGGCATTTGTATCGGGTATAATCGTTAATGGTCAGTTCGCCCCCAGATCGCGAAAGGTTAAGTGTAATGGTGTTTGACCAGTTTTCGCCTTCTCCTGTATAGTTAGCGCTCACAGTGATTGAGCGCGGGTTGTTTAGCAGCACGGATTTTACAAAAGCGTCGGACTCCCAAAACGATAGAAGGCTCTTTGAAATGACAAGTTTGCTATCGTTGGAATCAGTTCCGCAGGCATTTTCATCCTCATTCCATTCTCCGTGAAAAACATCAGGAATAACATTCCGTTGAGAAGAACTTTTTCGCTCCTTTTCTAACGATACGACCCGCTTTCGTGCATCTTCGTCTCCTTGATCAGCAGCCTTTTGATACCAGCGAAGTGCCTCATCCATATCAACCTTGACGCCAAAACCTTTCTCATAGCACTCAGCTAGCATGTATTGCGCCGAAGCATTACCCTGCTCTGCAGCTGTGCGGTACCAACGCACTGCCTCCGTGTTATCTTCAACTACACCTCTCCCAGAAAAATACATGTTTCCAAGATTGGATTGACCCACAGCATCGCCGCGTATCGCCGCTTTCTTGTACCAAGCCACTGCCTCTATCTGGTTAGTTTCAACACCCAAGCCGTTCTCATAAAGATAACCCAGATTGGTTGCAGATCCAGCATCTCCTTTTTCTGCTGCAGCAGAACAAAATATCTGAGCATCCTGCCAAATTTTTGCGTCAACAGCTTCATAGCATTTGCCAGCATCTTCATTATCTACGGCATCTGTAGCAGCGACCAATTCAGGATCCTCGTCGCTACTGGTCTGTGTTGCACTTAAGAAGGCTACTGAGAGTATTAAAAGAAGGAGCATTATTACAGCTATGAACAGGGCATTTATACCGCTCGTCCCTTGCACACTGGTTGATGCAGTG
>JACCDI010013404.1_pt1 | contig 15305 bp, 12 predicted proteins | sample 7442791 | NCBI WGS metagenome assembly JACCDI01 (sample SAMN15323434, study PRJNA562643) | freshwater metagenome | isolation source: river surface water | place: USA:Blue River Watershed | collected 2017-08-15 | reverse complement strand
TCATGGTAGATCAATTACTGATGAACGAAAAAGTAGCCAATTTGCAATACGGTGCAACGCAAGCTTTTGTATATGCTTTTACCTTTATCGGTGGTTTGTTTGCCGATAAAATATTGGGTTATAGAAAGTCCCTTTTTTGGGGTGGAATCATGATGATCATTGGAAGTATCATTTTGGCAGTCAATCCGCAAAAGTTTTTCTTTTTAGGAATTTCGTTTACCGTTATTGGAACTGGTTTCTTTAAACCCAACATTTCTACTATGGTCGGAACACTCTACAAAGCAAATGATACTCGTAGAGATGCCGGATTTTCATTGTTTTACTCTGGAATCAACATAGGAGCACTTCTCGGAGGTTATGCTTGTATTTATCTAGGGAAAAACTATTCGTGGAATTTGGCTTTTGGTTTGGCGGGAATCGTGATGACTATTAGCTTGCTAACCTTTGTGTTCACTCAAAAAAGCCTCTCAACCATCGGAATTTCTCCTTTACTGCATTTGGATAATTCGAAGAGAAAGCTCTGTGAGTATGCAACGTATATAGGTACTATTTTAGCCATTCCACTGATTATGGCAATGGTTTCTAATCCAGAATATACGGATTATTTCATGTATACTATCGGTCCAGTTACCTTACTCTATTTGGCCTACGAAATGAGAAATTTTTCTGTCAATGAAAATAAAAAGTTAATAGCAGCAATGGTATTCATTATTTTCTCCATTTTATTTTGGGCCTTTTTCGAACAAAGTGGTGGTTCACTGAGTTTATTTGCTGCAAATAATTTAGATAATGATATTCTTGGAGTAACACTAGATCCAAACGGAGTTAACAATGCGGCCAATTCACTGTTTGTCATCATTTTTGCGCCACTTTTAGGAATTGCTTGGATTTGGATGAGCAACCGAAAATCAGAGCCGAATACTGTAGTGAAATTTGGACTCGGATTTTTATTCTTAGCCTTGGCGTTTTATACTTTTTACAGTACTCGATTTTTTGCAGATGCAAACGGATTGACATCACTAGAAATGTTCACTCTTGCTTATTTTATCATCACTTTTGGTGAATTGTGTTTGTCACCAATCGGTCTTTCTATCATGACCAAATTAGCACCATTAAAATTACAAGCTGTTATGATGGGAATGTGGTTTTTAGCCAGTGCTTATGGTCAATATGCAGCAGGAATATTGGGAGCCGGAATGGTGAGCGCTAATGAAAATGCTACAAAAGCTGAAAAATTAATAACGTATACCGACGGATATCAACAACTTGCAATATATGCCGTGATTTCAGGAGTAGTTCTTATCGCTATTTCTCCATTCATAAAAAAATTAATGCAAGAAGTAAAATAGACGACAAATCGTGGTATCATTTTTGTCTATATTTGTGCAACTAAATTAAAGAACATGAAGAAAATAATTATCACACTACTAGTAGTTTTAGGCTCATTATCTGTTCAAGCCCAAGAATTAACTTGGCATCGCGACATGCAAAAAGCCATTGAAGTATCTAAAAAAGAAAATAAACCTTTGTTTTTATTCTTCACAGGAAGTGATTGGTGCGGCTGGTGTATTCGTTTGCAGAAAGAAGTCTTCAAAACACCAGAATTTACAGAATGGGCTAAGAAAAACGTAGTTTTAGTTGAACTTGATTTCCCTAGAAAAAGTACACAATCGGATGCCGAGAAAAAACAAAACATGGAACTGCAACAGGTTTTTGCTGTAAGAGGTTATCCAACGGTTTGGTTTGTCAAAGCAGGCGAATTGAACGGAAAAACCAATTTCGAGCAATTAGGCACAACGGGCTATGTTGCTGGCGGACCAACAGCATGGTTGAACGTTGCGAATCCAATTATTCAAAAATTCACGCCTTACGCTAAAACTTCTAAAAAGAAGAAAACAGCGAAAAAATAATTACAACTTATAAAATCCCTTTTCTGAAGTATCGTGAAAAGGGATTTTTTCTTTCTCACAAGTCGCTTTCCACAGTTTTTTATAACTTTTATAATTGGATGCATCTGCCACAATTTCCTTGGGTTTGTATGTTCGTAATAATCGCTCAAGGTTCAATTTGGGCGAATTAATCAGGATTAAAACATCCGGATTTTTGTTTAAACAGATTCCAAAGCTATCAATTACAGCAATTTTTATATCTTTAAAATAATAGAAGTTCTTCAAAGGTTTTGAATTTTCTACTTTGCAAAAATTGGCCACTAAATACGATTTCAACGTCCAATTTTCAGTTGTATTTCTTTGAATTGTATCATTAGAATACACCATTACATTTCCTGAATTTCGCACGGTAATCAACGTTTTTTTCTTTTGATGAAAGACAATAAATTCTGATTCATTCTGAGTTTGAAACTGGGTGTACATCCAACTAATTTGAAACAATAAAACACCAATTAAAGTGATGACTAGTTTTCTGTAATTTGGTTTTTCGATGAAAATAAAGAGAGCAATAACAACTAAATAAGCACACCACATCATCAATGCACTCATCGAAATGTCTTTGAAAATGAAATCTTCAAACGAAGCAACCCAAGCTATAATATCATTTAATAGTTCAATACTCCATTCTAAAGTCTTCATAAGAGGTATCGGAACACAATTAAAACTTGCTAAAACCATAACGATTAAAGCAATCGCTAAGATTATGCTCAAAAGCGGAAGAACAATGATGTTGGTGACAAAAAACAATCCAGGAAACTGATGAAAATAATAAATACTCAGCGGCAGAGTGCCAATTTGTGCTGCAAAAGAAACAGTAATGATGTCCCAGAAATAGGTTGCAATCTTTGATTTGGGTGTCCAAATTGATTTAAAAATGGGTTGCAACCAAATGATGAAAAACAACGCCAAATAACTCAATTGAAACCCGACATCAAACAAAAACGACGGTTGGAAAAGCAATATCAAAAACATCGAAACCAAAAGCGTGTGGTAAATGTTGACGCTTCGTCTTAAAAATAAACCAATAGCCACAAAACTAAACATGGTTACCGATCGCACTACTGATGGCGCCAAACCTGCCAAAACACCAAAAGTCCACAAACCGATTAACGTGATAATTAGCTTTACAATAGTTCCTTTTCGGCTGTTCGGAATTGGCTTTAAAAGTGTAGTGATGAATAGTAAAATAAATCCCACATGTAAACCTGAAACCGATAAGATGTGAACTGCACCAGCATATTGATAATCACGTAAAACTTCTTTGGATATGTCTTGCTGCTGACCTAAAATAAGCGCGATTAGGATGCTTAATTCTTCTTTTTTAAAATGATGTGACTCTAAATTTCGAATGATTCTGTTTCTAATTATGGATGCATAATAATTCCAATCTTTTTGAAGGTTTGGATCGATCGTTAGCTCTTCATTATCCGCATAAATTTGAGCGTAAATGTTTTGATTGGCCAAATAGTTTCCATAGTCAAATTGATTGGGATTACTTGGTTTTTTATTTTTATAAATGGAAGATGAGGTTTGAAGAATGGTTCCTGTAGGAAGAAATTCACTACTGTCTTTGCGCAAGTTGAAAATGATTGTTCCACAGCTTTTTTGATGATTCAGTGAGAGAATTTCAGCTCGATATCGATCGTTTAATTCTGTGCTTTTGAGTCGCTCTTTTATTTGAATTTCAATTAAAAACACTTCGTTTTCATCCTGTAAAGCATGCAAGTAATGATTTCTTTTGTTCGGTTGGTAATGTAGAAATTGAATCAAGAAACCCAACGAAAATGCACAAACTATTGCCCAATAGCCAAACAGATTTATGAATTTAAAAATAAAGGAAAAAAGAAATAAAGACAGTAGTGAAATTCCGAAAAAACCAACCGAAAAAAGACAACTAGGATTGCTGTAATGAGCGACGAATAAGCCTAAAATAAAGGCAATAGCAATTTTTGCTAAAGGGAAATGCATTACTTTCATAACGTGGCGTAAATAATTTATAAATGGCGTTTATGGTATGCAGTTGTCATTTTAACAACTGAAATAATTTGAAAGAATAAAAGTAATGATTTTTTAGTTATTCGATGATGCGTCGTACCGAAATATATGCTTTTTTGTAATACGCTTCTTTGGTAGAAGATACAATAACGCCTTTTTGAGTAGAAGAATGGACGAATTGAACGTCGTCATTTTTCACTTCAATCACCAAACCAACATGATTGATGGTGCCTTTTCCATTAGTTGTAAAGAAAATCAAATCGCCTTTTTTGGCGTTGCTCAGCCGAATGTCTTTACCTATTTTAGACATTTCACTTGAGGTTCGGGGTAAAATAATATTGTGATTTTTAAAAGTCGTAAACAACAAACCCGAACAATCGAATCCGCTTTTTGTAGTTCCGCCATAACGATACGGTGAACCGACATTGTCTAAACTTGAATCAATTAGTAAATCAATCAACTCTTCAGAATCATCACAAGTAAGCAAACCACTCGATGAATTGATAGTAACATTTTCCTGCTTTCCCGATGATTTTTTTGAGTCATTTTTTGTAAGTCGAATGTTCAAATTGCCTTCGTATTTCGCTCTTTTTGAACTGTCTTTTTTGGGAGTAATGATGTTAGGTTTAGTTGATTTACACGATGTAATCATTATCAAAAGAACCAACAAGTAACAGATTTTTTTTAGCATAATTTTGCAATTCTATTTACTTCGCACAATCAATTGGGCCGTTTTTTTACTTGCGCCAATTCCGCCTAACTTAGTTTCCAATTCATCGTATTTTTGTGCTAATGCTGTTCGATGATTTGGGTCTAGAAGTCGGGTCAATTCTGCTTTTATTCGCTTCGGGTTGCATTCGCCTTGTATCAATTCGGTTACTACTTCTTCGTCCATAATCAAATTCACCAACGAAATGTATTTTAAGGTGATGATGCGTTTGGCAATTTGATACGAAACCCAACTTCCTTTGTAACAAACTACTTCAGGAACTTTGAACAAAGCGGTTTCCAAAGTGGCGGTTCCTGAAGTTACCATGGCGGCATGAGCAACGTCCAATAATTTATAGGTTTGATTCTGAATCAAAGTCACTTTTTTATTTCCAATGATGTTTTGATAAAAAGACGCGTCCTGACTTGGCGCACCGGCAACAACAAAATTGTAATCCGGAAAATCATCTACCACACTCAACATGACTTCGAGCATTTTGGTGATTTCCTGTTTTCGACTTCCGGGCAAAATGGCAATTATGGGTTTGCGGTCTAAATTAAATTCACTGCAAAATTCATCTGCAGTAGTTTTTTGTCTGTTCGAAATTGCATCAATTAAAGGATGGCCTACAAATTCAACTGGAAAATGGTGTTTTTTCTCGTAAAAATCTTTTTCAAAAGGTAAAATCACGTACAATTTGTCAAAATCTCTTTTGATGGCTTTGATGCGATTTTCTTTCCACGCCCAAATTTGAGGTGAAATGTAGTAGTGTGTTGCTATTCCTTTTTCTTTCGCCCATTTAGCAATACGCATATTAAAACCCGGATAATCAATAAAAACAATAACATCGGGTTGAAACTGCTGAATATCTTCCTTGCAAAAAGCAATATTTTTGAAGATGGTTCTCAAATTCATCACTACTTCGGCAAACCCCATAAAGGCCAATTCGCGATAATGTTTTACCAAAGTTCCGCCCACATTTTGCATCAAATCGCCGCCCCAAAACCGAATGTCGGCTTGTGTGTCTTCTTCGTACAAGGCTTTCATCAAATTAGAACCGTGTAAATCGCCCGAGGCTTCGCCAGCAATGATGTAGTACTTCATGTTTAGTAATTTAATAAACTGCAATCGATGAGTTCGTCGTCTTTAAACGTTAAAATCCAAATTTTACTAAAAACCGATTCGTCCAATTTTTGATACAGTTCTTTTTTTATCAATCGATTGACCAAAGTAGGCGATGAGTTGGAATGCCCAGCAACTACAATGGTTTTTCCTTTTTCTTTTTGCAAAAGTTGCTCAGCAAAGCTAGCATCTGAAGCTTCATACTTGTCAATGTGAATATTGAATTTTTTGGATAATGGAGTCAAGGTTTGATTGGTGCGAAGAAACGGAGTAGCATATAATTTATCAATTTCTAAATCAGAAAGTATTGTGCTCAATCGTTCGGCACGAGCCATTCCTTCGGGTGATAAAGGTGGGTTTTTAGTTCCATCATCGGCTTTTTCGGCATGTCGAACTACGATTATTTTGGTAATAGTTTCTTGGGAAAAAGTGACAACTGAAAAAAGAAGTAAAAAAAGGAAAATGAGTTTTTTCATCGTTTATAAATGGATTAAACAAAAAAGGTAAGAATCACCAAAGCAATTACTGAAATCAAAATTCCTTTAGCAATGGAATCCTTTTTTTTATAAAAGAAAAATATAAAAGTCAAAACACTTAAAATAGTTCCAAGTGTAATAACTTTTCCTAACAATCCACTGAAATTCAATAATTTGTAATCTCGAATCAAATTGAAATCTGTAAAAAAGGAAACATAGAAATACGTTCCAACAAAAGAAGCAATGAGTCCGAGGAAAATTCCCAATATAAGTTCTTTATTCATATTAAATATCCCAATTAGTTATGGTTTGTATGGCATGATGCGCTGTTAAATCGTAATGAACCGGAACCATCGAAATGTAGCCGTTGGCCAATGCCCATTCATCAGTATCTTCACCTTTGTCCAAATTTACAAATTCGCCCGTTAGCCAATAATAGTCTTTACCCATGGGTGATTGACGTTTATCAAATCGCTCTTCCCAAATCGCTTTGGCTTGTCGGCACACTTTGATTCCTTTGATTTCATTTTCACTTAACTTCGGAAAATTTACGTTTAAAATAACACCATCAGGCAATTTGTTTTTCAATACTTCGGATGCAATTTTTTTGACAAATGATTTTACAGGTTCAAAATCAGCATTCCAATTGTAATCCAAAAGCGAAAAGCCTATCGATGGAATTCCTTCAATTCCCGCTTCAACAGCCGCACTCATCGTTCCTGAATAAATCACATTAATCGACGAATTGGAGCCGTGATTGATACCCGAAACACACAAATCGGGTTTTTGTTTTAAAATTTCGTTCACCGCAATTTTGACACAATCCACCGGAGTTCCAGAACAGCTGTACTCTTTTACGGCTGAATTTTCTTTAGAAATCGTATTTACATAAAGCGTGCTGTTAATGGTAATTGCGTGTCCCATGGCGCTTTGCGGGCTATCTGGAGCCACTACAACTACATCGCCTAATTCGCTCATCACATCTATGAGAGCACGAATACCTGGCGCATTAATTCCGTCGTCGTTGGTTACTAAAATTAAAGGTTTTTTAGGCATGTATTATGAATATTTTAGCATTTTTAACAGTAACAAAAATACTTAAATTACTACTTATTGCTACACATTTTTTATAACTTTGGCTAATATTAACATTCGGTTAGTATTTGGACTTTAGTTTAACAAAAAATTATGCGTTACGATTTATTTTGGCATCATTTTTTATATAATTTAGTTGAAAAATTTAATGAATACAATACTTCAATTTATGAAAAGGAATTATAAAGTGCTTTTGGTTGTACTAGCCTTGTCGATTGGCTTGTGGAGTTTTATTCCGAAAACGAATGCTGAAGATCCAGAAAAAGACAAACTTTTACTTGAACTGTTAACTTATGTTTTAGAAAAAGGTCATTACAGTCCGAAGACTTTTGATGATAATTTGTCAAAAGGAATTTACAAAGATTACATTGAGGCTTTAGATCCATCAAAAAGGTATTTTTTGCAATCGGATATTGACGAATTTGCCAAGTATGAACTCAATATTGACGACCAAATTTTAGAAAAAAAATTGGATTTTTTCGATTTGACCTACAATCGTTTGGTACAACGTATGAACGAAGCTAAACCGATTTATGAGGAAGTTCTAGACGAACCATTTGATTTTACAACCGATGAGGAAATCAATACGGATTACGAAAAATTGCCTTACGCCAAGAATAAAAAAGAATTGAATGAACGTTGGAGAAAACAATTAAAGTTGACTGTTCTTTCGAGTCTTGCTGATAAATTGCAAATGCAAGATGACGCTAAATCAGGTGTGGTTGCCGAAAAATCGGAAAGCGAAAAAGCCAAGTACGATAAAATGTCGCAAGCGCAAAAAGACAAATTAGAAAAAACAAAAGCTGAAATTATTTCAAAATCATATGCTGATCTTGAAAAGGAAAGTAGAGAGAGTTCGCTAAAATCGCTTAAGGAATACTTCACTTTTGTGAGTGAATTGGAACGTAAAGATTGGTTTTCAGTATACATTAACGCTATCACAGCTCGTTTTGATCCACACACTTCGTACTTTGCTCCTGAAGAAAAAGAGCGTTTTGACATTAGTATGAGTGGTAAATTAGAAGGAATTGGAGCACGTTTGCAAAAGAAAAATGATTACACTGAAATCACCGAACTTATTTTAGGTGGTCCAGCTTGGAGAGGAAAAGAATTAGAAGCAGGTGATATTGTATTAAAAGTAGCGCAAGCCGATGGTGAACCAATAGAAGTAGTCGGAATGCGATTGGATGATGTAGTGAAAAAAATTAAAGGTCCAAAAGGAACTGAAGTGCGATTGACCGTAAAAAAAGCCGATGGAACCATTAAAGTGATTACCATTATTAGAGATGAGGTTGAAATCGAAGAAACCTACGCCAAATCGTGTGTAATTGAGCGAAATGGCGTGAAATACGGAATCATTTATTTGCCTAAATTCTACATCGATTTTGAAAATAAAGACAGCAGAGATGCTGGGAAAGATGTGGCTTTAGAAGTAGATCGATTGAAAGCAGAAGGCGTTCAAGGTATCATTATGGATGTGAGAGATAATGGTGGAGGTTCATTAAAAACGGTAGTGGATATTGCTGGATTATTTATAGAGCAAGGTCCAATTGTACAAATTCAATCAGCTGCTGGAAAAAAAGAAGTGCTTTCAGACAGAGATCCTAAAATACATTGGGACGGACCATTGGTAATCATGCAAAATAGTTTTTCGGCTTCGGCTTCAGAAATTTTAGCGGCTGCTATGCAAGATTATAAAAGAGCGGTTATCATTGGTAGTAAACAATCGTATGGTAAAGGAACGGTTCAAAATGTTATCGATTTGAATCAATTCATCAGAGGAAGTGAATACGGTGATTTGGGTGCTTTAAAAACGACCACACAAAAATTCTACCGAATTAATGGAGGATCAACACAGTTAGAAGGTGTAACCAGTGATGTGTTTATGCCTGATCAATACAGCTATTTGAAAATGGGCGAACGCGATATTGATAATGCCATGCCTTGGGATAAAATAGATCCGGCCAATTATAAACCTGCAGATCGATCAGCTGCTTTTGATAATGCCATAGCCAATAGTAAAATGCGCATCTCCAATAACCCGCAATTCAAATTGATTGACGAATACGCAAAATGGAGTGATGCTCGAAGAAATGAAAATGTGTACAGCTTACAATTGCAAAAATTCAGAGCAGAGCAAAAAAAATTGGAGGAAGCCAACAAAAAGTTCAAATCGTTAAAAGAATACTCTAATAAGTTGCCTTTTTCTCCATCAGAATACGAGAAGGATTTAATCAATAATAACCTATCATTAAAAGAGAAAAGAGAAGATTGGTTCCAAACCTTATCCAGTGATATTTATATTGAAGAAGCCATTAGAGTTTTGGATGATTTGCAGCCTAATAATGGTTTCAAAAAAGGCTTAACTTCAAAAGATAAAAAAGAGAAATTGATTAAATCTTAGGTTTAATTTTACAAAAAATAATAAGGCTGTCTCAAAAGTGAGATGGCCTTTTTTGTTACTATGTGCTTTGATTCGATGAAAAAATCAAAATTAGTTATGAAGATGTTATTGTTTTAACTGTACTTTTTTGTTCAGTAGTTTTTACTTACATTTAACCTGAACAAACAAACACATTCATGTCTAAAAAGATTCTTATTCTACTAATGTTGGTGGTTAATTTGGGTTTATCACAAGCGCAATTGTCCATCATTCCACAACCCAAAATGTCAAAATCGAAAGAAGGTGCTTTTCTTTTGACTAAAGAGACAGTGATTCAAGCCGACTCAAAATTGTTTGAGACACAATTTCTTCAAAAAAGTATTGCTGAACTTACGGGTTTCAAATTGAAGATTGTAACCGAATCAAAATCGTCGAATAAAATAAGTCTGCGACTGAATAAGGCGATGAATGAAAATTTTTATAAAGATCAATACACGCTTTCCATAAATAATGATTTTATTCAAATTCAATCGGCTGATAGCAAGGGAATTTTCTACGGAATTCAATCGTTTCTCCAAATGCTACCGACTACGAATCAATCCTTAATTAAATTGCCTTTTGTTGAAATTATTGACAAACCCAAATACGCTTGGCGCGGAATGCATCTCGATTGTGCACGTCATTTTTTTCCAAAAGAATTCATCAAAAAATACATCGATTATTTAGCCATGTACAAAATGAATACCTTTCATTGGCATCTTACCGATGATCAAGGTTGGCGTATCGAAATTAAAAAATATCCAAGGTTAACTGATGTCGGAGCTTGGCGCAACGGCTCGATGGTAGGTCATTACAACGATCAAAAATTCGACGACAAAAAATACGGTGGTTTTTACACACAAGAAGATATTAAAGAGATTGTCGCTTATGCGAATGAGCGACACATTACCATCGTTCCCGAAATTGAAATGCCAGGTCACGCTCAAGCGGCTCTTTCGGCTTTTCTTCAATTTTCGTGTACCGGAAAACCCATTGAAGTAGCCAAACAATGGGGCGTTTTAGACGATGTTTTTTGTCCGAAAGATGAAACTTTTGCTTTTTTAGAAGATGTGTTAACCGAAGTCATTGCGCTTTTTCCTTCGCAATACATCCATGTAGGCGGAGACGAATGCCCGAAAACACGCTGGAAAAACTGTTCACATTGCCAAAATCTAATCAAAGAAAAAGGGTTGAAGGACGAACACGAATTGCAAAGTTATTTTGTACAGCGAATTGAAAAATTTGTCAACAGTAAAGGACGAAAAATCATCGGTTGGGACGAAATTCTCGAAGGAGGTTTGGCACCCAACGCTGCCGTAATGAGTTGGCGTGGAACCGAAGGCGGAATCGCAGCGGCCAAACAAAAGCACTATGTGGTAATGTCGCCAGGTTCGCATTGTTATTTTGATCATTATCAAGGCGAACCCAAAAACGAACCTCTGGCAATTGGTGGTTATACGCCAGTAGAAAAAGTCTATTCGTTCAACCCAACACCAAAAGAACTTTCATTAGAAGAAAGTAAATACATTTTGGGTGCGCAAGCCAATCTTTGGACCGAATATATTGAAACTCCACAGCATGTTGAATACATGATTTTTCCACGAATTATGGCTTTGTCTGAAGTGCTTTGGGGAACATCAAAACCCGATCAATACAAAGAATTTCAAGATCGAATGATTCAACAGTTTCCTTTACTCGAAAAAAAGAACATCAATTATAGTAAATCCATTTTTGAAGTAACTACTCAAGTAAGTCCATCTCAATCCGGAAAAGGAATTGCTTTTACACTGAAATCGGCCAATGATTCTAGTAAAATTAGATTCACAACTGATGGTAGTAATCCAACTATTGATTCGTTTTCCTATTCCTATCCAATAGAAATCAATAAAAGTATGACAGTCAAAGCGGCATATTTTGACAACGGAAGACAAAAGAGCGCTACAGTTGAGCAAAAGTTTTTTTGGAGCAATGCCGTAGGAAAAAAAATAACCCTAGTAAATCAACCTCATGAAAATTACAGCAATGGAGGTGCTTTTACTTTAATTGATGGTTTAATTGGAAATAGAACCAAATTTGGTCGTGATTGGCTTGGATTTTCTGGAAAAGATATGAATGCTACTATTGATTTAGGTAAATCAGAAACTATAAATAAGGTAATTCTCTGTGTTTTGGAAAATCAAGGCAGTTGGATTTACTACCCAAAATCTATTGAACTTTTGATATCAAGTGATGGACAAAATTTTAAGAGTGTGAAGCAACTTTCTTTAACCGAAATACAAGATGTGAAAGGAGAAGTCGTGCTAGAGGTACAATCATTGAAAGCTCAGTTTATTAAGGTAATTGCAACCAATATGGGGAAAATCCCCGATGGATTTCCTGGAGCTGGAGCAGATGCTTGGCTTTTTGTTGATGAAATTGGTGTTGAATAAAAAAATTGTAAGTATGGCAAATCGTAGAAATTTTATAAAAACGGCAGCAATTGGTTCAGTAGCCCTTGCTTTGAATTCGTTTAAATCAAAAGAGGATGAAGTAGCATTTGATGATGGTAAAATAAATAAACCCATAGTACTTTCCACATGGAATTTTGGTGTGCAAGCCAATGGTGCCGCATGGGAAATTCTAAAAAATAACGGTCGTGCTTTAGATGCTGTTGAGGCAGGAGTTAAAATTCCGGAAGGTGATCCCAACGAACGCAGCGTAGGTTACGGCGGGCGACCGGATCGCGATGGTAGAGTAACTCTCGATGCATGCATCATGGACGAATTTTCAAATATTGGTTCAGTAGCTTGCTTAGAGCACATCAAACATCCAATCTCAGTGGCTCGTGCCGTAATGGAAAAAACACCGCACGTTATGTTGGTGGGCGATGGAGCGCTTCAATTTGCACTTTCTCAAGGTTTCAAAAAAGAAAATTTGCTAGTAGAAGCATCTGAAAAAGAATGGAAAGAATGGCTTAAAAAAAGCGAATATTCCCCAAAAGCCAATATTGAAAACCATGATACGATTGGTATGATTGCTTTGGATGCACATGGAAATTTATCAGGTGCGTGTACCACGAGCGGAATGGCATTCAAAATGCACGGAAGAGTAGGCGATTCTCCTATAATTGGTGCGGGTTTGTATGTGGATAACGAAATAGGTGCAGCTACTGCAACGGGTCACGGAGAAGAAGTCATCCGTATTGCAGGTTGTCATTTGGTGGTAGAATTGATGCGCCATGGAAGATCACCACAAAAAGCCTGTGAAGAAGCGGTGGCGCGTATTGTAAAATTGACCAATAATCGAAATAAAAATCTCAAAGACATTCAAGTTGGGTTTATTGCTCTCAACAAAAAAGGTGAATACGGTGCGTACTGTGTTCAAGGCGGATTCAATTATGCGGTAAATGATGCCTCAGGAAATAAATTGATTGATGCCGATTTTTATTTGAAATCATGAAAAAATTAGAAATAGCTTGTTTTAATTTAGAATCGGCTCTCATCGCTCAAAAAGCGGGAGCAGATAGAGTAGAATTGTGTGCTGATATTTTGGTTGGTGGAATTACTCCAACTCTAGAACTGATTCAACAAGCTCGTGATCAATTAACCATCGATTTATATGTGATGATTCGTCCAAGAGGTGGAGATTTTGTGTATTCAGAAGCCGAATTTCTTCAGATGAAAACAACTATTAAAACACTCAAAGAACTCAAAGTAGATGGTTTTGTGTTTGGAATTTTAAACGATGATGATCAGATTGATGTAGTAAGAAACAAAGAATTAGTGGATTGGGCTCGTCCATTTGCTTGTACATTTCATCGTGCTTTTGATGAAGTTTCAGAGGTAACTCAGGCATTAGAAGAAGTGATAGAATGTGGTTTTTCAACGATTTTAACTTCTGGAACGTTTCCTAATGTAATGAAAGGAAAAGAAGTATTGAAACAATTAGTGATTCAAGCGAATAATCGCATTGAAATAATGCCTGGCGGCGGTTTGCGATCAACCAACATTTCAGAGTTAGACGAAATGGTAAATGCCAATTGGTATCATACTTCAGCCATAACACATGCTGGTGAAAATGCTAGTTTTGAAGAAATTACAGCCATAAAATCTAAAATTCATGCATAAATCATTGCTATCTATTTTAATACTTTTTTCTTTTTTTGGCTACACCCAAAACCATTCTCGTGATTTGTCCAAAGAAAATTGGACGTTCCAAAAAGAAGGTGATGATAAGTATTACAAAGCCACTATACCAGGAACTGTGCATACTGATTTGTATCAAAACCAATTGATTCCTGATCCTTTTTTTGGTACCAATGAAAAAGAGTTGCAATGGATAGAAAATGAAAATTGGCAGTATGAAACTAATTTCACTCTCTCAACAGCCGAACATCAAAATCAAAACATTGATTTGGAGTTTCAAGGGTTAGACACTTATGCAACCGTTTTTGTAAATGGAAAAGTAGTTTTAGAAGCCAATAATATGTTTCGTAAATGGACCATTTCGGCTAAAAAATACCTTAAAAAAGGGAATAATCATCTGAAAATTATTTTTTATTCAGCAGTAAATAAAGGGAAAGAAGCCGCTTTAAAACTGCCATACACCTTACCCGAAAAAGAACGTGTGTTTGTTCGAAAAGCACAGTATCAATTTGGTTGGGATTGGGCACCGCGATTGGTTACTGCAGGTATTTGGAAAAATGTAACTTTAAAATTTTGGAATTCAGCTACCATAAAAAGTGCTACGTACGAGCAAATTTCTCTAACCGATACTTTGGCTCGATTGAATTTTAAATTTTTGGTTCAAGTCGATAAGCCTCAATACTACAATTTTATTTTTGATGAAAAAGCTCATACATTTTATCTTAAGAAAGGTTTAAATTCTATTTTTATTCCACTAAAACATCAAAGTCCGTTAAAATGGTGGTGCAACGGATTGGGAGAACCCGTACAATATTTGTATCAATTTTCTTTGATGAAAGATACTCAAATAATTCAAAATATAGATGTAAAAGTAGGTTTTCGAACGATCGAATTGGTTCAGGAAAAAGATTCGAAAGGAACAAGTTTTTATTTTAAACTCAATGGAATTCCCGTCTTTATTAAAGGAGCCAATTACGTGCCTCAAAACAGCTTTTTACCCAATGTTTCGGGTGTAAATAAGTTTGAATTAGTACAACAAGCCAAAAAGTCGAACATGAATATGCTTCGTGTTTGGGGTGGAGGCGTATATGGGGATGATGATTTTTATGATGCTTGCGATGCTAACGGAATTTTGGTTTGGCAGGATTTTATGTTTGCTTGTGCCATGTATCCGGGTGATAAAAAGTTTGTTGAAAATGTCAAACAAGAAGTAATTGATAATGTAACCCGTTTGCAAGGTCATCCTAGTTTAGCTTTATGGTGCGGAAATAACGAGAACGATGAAGGTTGGCACAATTGGGGTTGGCAAAAACAATTTAATTATTCAAAATCCGATTCTACCCAAATCTGGAACGATTACAAAAAGTTTTTTCATGAAATGATTCCCAAAACGTTAGACAGTATATTGCCAAG
>JACCDI011388153.1_pt1 | contig 15330 bp, 15 predicted proteins | sample 7442791 | NCBI WGS metagenome assembly JACCDI01 (sample SAMN15323434, study PRJNA562643) | freshwater metagenome | isolation source: river surface water | place: USA:Blue River Watershed | collected 2017-08-15 | reverse complement strand
TATCAATAATATCTTTATGAAAAATTTTATTCCAATCTCCAAAATAATTTTTTTTATATAATTGTATGACTACATTTTCAAATACATCATATGAATTTAATGATTTTGTGGAAATTTGTATTCCTAACATTTTTTCTAATAATTTTTTATATTGAACTGTTATTTGAGCCTTATAACCATATTTCATAATTTGATGCATCGCATCAATCCAATATTTATTTTGATAAACATAACCATTTGTTTTAGTAACACGTGAATTTTCCGCAACAATACCAATTAAATTGGTTAAAGATGATATATAATCTTCATCATTAAAGTGATCAAAAATGCGGAATTCAACACCATTTGGTTTTGTCATACCTACACCTGATTGACGATGTTCTGGGCGAAGAGGATCGGTACTTCCAAAAGTACGGAAATTGGATGAAAGTGTTGTAGTAGCACCTTCCGCAATCGCAGATGGTGAAGGAGGAATACAAGGAGCAATCTTCTCTTTTTCATATAATTTTAAACCATCGCGCCAATATGTTTTACTTTTGGAATAACGACCTACACCTGTATCAAGAAGACGAACATCAGTACCTGCGAAATTACCCCAACCAATAATCATTACACGGAAACTACCTCGAACGCGTTCTTCTTTGGAACCACAAGCATATTGATCTTGAGAAAAGTAAGATGATAACATGAGTGGTTCTAACCATTGAAGTTGATTCGCAAAATTTTGATGTTTTTTGATAAATTGAGCGTTTGATGTTTTTTCAGTGTGTGGAAGAGTAAAAGTAATATGATAAGATCCAACGTATTCGGGACGAATCGCATCATCTTTAGTTCCTTTCTTTTTAAGAAATGTATAATTTGGAGTGGATCCATTTTTCGAACATTTTAAATAACGAGTCATACCAGCAGGATATTGGATTAAATCACCATTTTTCTCAATAATTTGTTTCGTTATAGGTTCACGAGAAATAATTTCAATAAATTTATCACGACCTGTTATAATTTTATCGATATATTCGGTAAGTGTTTTATCTTGACGAATATTACAAAAAGGATCCCAAGTAATAAATTCGGGCATATTAAAGGGGACTTTTTTAATGACCCATTGTCCATTACAAAGACGACCAGTGGATTCAAATGGAACGGATTTCATAAATTTATATTCTTCATCACTCATTTGAAGATCACCTTTGTTGTAAGCATCCATTGTGCGTTTCATCGCACTTTCTCCATCAAATAAAACAACATCTTTTACATTACCATTTTCACTTTCTTTAGGATAATGAAATAAATGCATTTCATGTTCAATACCAACACCCCAGGTGTATGGAGAAAGTTTAAGTATATCTTTTTCTTTTTTTATTATTTTCTTTTTTATACTTTTTATCACCATTTAAAAAAAAATATAGATTCTCTAATCTCTTCTTAGATAAAAAATATATTTTATTTTATATATTTTAAAAAACGAGAAATATAATGATGATCTCCAAAATATTCTGTAATACCCATTGGAAAAGGCAATCGAATATATTTCATAAATAATGGTTTCACTTGAAATTGTACATATTTATCAATATGAAAATAATTTTGAAAAAATAAGTTATAATAATATAAAATCGATCCTACACACATTACATTTTTTATTGTTATATACGAAGACAAATATTCATAAAACTCTTTACTTCCTCCCCACCAAGATTCTATGATATATAAAAGTACTTTTAAATTATATTTTTGTATATATTTTTCTTGAAGTAATATATAAGTAAAAACTTGACTTAAAACACCGCCCATACTATAACCTTCAATGAGTATATTTTGGGAATTATTTTTTTGATATAAATGATGATTTAAATAAGAGAATGAAGAAAAAATGGAGTGAATTTTATTTTGAATTCGAAAAACTTTATTTTCAATAATTTGAAATAAAAAACCGCGTTCAGATAAATTCTTTCGTATTGATTTTAATGTATATTCATTAAACCATTTATTTGGAAAAGATAAATATTGTAAATCACCCATATCATTGACACCTTCAAAATATACTTTATGTTCATTTTCATTTTTTCTTTTAAAAAAATAAACTAATAAATTTTTACTACGAAAAAAATAGATATATGACATTTCTTTAAAAATAGAAGTATTTCTTTTATAAATATAACTATTTAAAATATGATAATGATTTATATTACACTCTTTAATTACACTTTTTACAAATTTACTCATATCATAATGATCACTCATAATTTTATATATTGTATCATATTTTTTAATATTTTGTGATGATAAATTATCTTTTTTAATAATTGTACCACATATTAATGATAATATAAATATATATTGTAGTACATTTAATTTATATAACATATTTTTATAATATTTCTATTATAAAAAAATATATTTAATTTTTTTTTATAGAATAAGTGGTGATAAATGATTTATAGGTGATTTTGAAAAAGATTTATCTTTTGAGGATTTATCTTTTGAATATCTTCTCTTCGTTTTTATAATATATACATCATCATAACAATCAAATATTTTTTCTTCATTTGAAAATAATTGCGATATATTTTCATAAGATCTTAAATCACAATTACGTTCCAATTCTTTATATGAAATAAATGATATATGATCTCCACACCACATTCCAATCCAATCATAATTTGGAATATCACCAACACCACGTCCATTTGAACTAAAACTTGCTAATAATCCTATTACAATATTTCGAACTACAATATTAGTATTTAGAAGAGTCATTTGAAGTGGTCTTTTGGTTTTTTGATCATGAATGTATTGAAAAAAAGAGGAGTCAAAAAGCACATACATTTTCTTTGTATGATTGATAAAAAAATAGTTATGTAAAACTATATTTTTTTCATATTTTACTTTTTCGTCATTTAACAAAAAATAACTATTTTTTTCTTCTTTGTCATCTTCAAATTCCATCGGAAAGATCAAATCATCCTCTTCATCTATATATGAAAAGTTTGTAACATATATACTTTGAGGTAATAATTGATTCGATTCTAATGAATATAAATTATGATTTCTATATTTTTGTAAATCTACATTTTTATATGGTAATAAAAAAGTATCTATCCAATTTTTCATATGGTCTGATATATGATAACGATCATCATAATCACCAGTAATGACGATTTTGTCATTTTTCCAACTTTTATTCAATAAAAAAAGAAGAGCATCGATTGATATTTTTTTTTCAATTAATTTCGATTCATCATATATATTTAATACTTTACCTTTAGAAATATTAAATATTAACCAATCTTGTCCCATATTTGAAATAAAATATTTATTATTTATTATTTATTATTTTTATAAAATGATTTTTATAATCATATATTCTTTTTTTCATTTTTTTGAATTTGTTTATTATTTTTTTATTTATGATGGTAGGCCATACGAGGATCGAACTCGTGATACGCGCTTATAAGACGCGTGTGATAACCACTTCACTAATGGCCTACTCCTATATTATGTTAAATAAATCTATGATTTTAAATAAATCAATTTTTTTTATAAAAATATAAACAATTAACGTAAATTATAGATTTTTTTTTAAAATGAAGGAAAACAATAAGTTACCTTACTAGGTCCGCAATCAGCCCAATTTCTTGAGTTTGTTTTCAAGATAGGAGCTACAAATCTATCTAAAGAATCATCATCACAATTCTTTGTAAATTGAGTGAGAAGACTCTTCATATGCGTACGACACGATTTGTGTACTGATTCAGAACTTTTAGCAATCCATACATGTCGTTTGGGATCACGCTTATTCTTACGAATATACTTCGTCTTCTTTTCACCAAAACTCTTTACGCATACAACTTCATTATCCGAGTCATATTGATTTGAGTTCATTGTAAATTTGAAAAAAATAAAAATATATATACTTGATATATATTTCATTATATCAAATTATTTATAAAAATCAATTTTTTTTATATAAAAATTACTCTTCTTCATCTTCGGACCAAATATTTAAATCGCTCTTTGGATCAAGTGTATAAAGAATATCATCAAAATCCTCATCATACATACTCTTTTTATCAGTAAATATATTACTTATATTTGTATATAAATCAATTGAACTAAAATCATTTACGTTACTAAAAGATAAAGAGTGACCGCTCCAAAGACCGTGCCAAAAAATTGTATTTTGATATTCACTATGATTTGTAATTAAACCTTTCACAACACTTTTTACAAGATTATTATATTTTACAAGTGACATAGTAAGTTGTTTTTTAGTACGTTTATCATAAAAATTAACAAAAAAATCTTGATCAAAAAGTATATACTCTTTACGAGTATGATTGATAAAAGCATATGTTTCACTTGTTTTTATATCTTTCCATTCAATCACACTCTTTTCATCAAGTTTCCATTTATCTGATATAAAATAAATAGAGTTTGTTTTACCTATTGATTTCAAATAGAGCATTACTCTATAATCAATATTTGCGTTCATATAATTACAATAAAATGACGTTTCATACGCGCTTTTTGGCAATATTCCTTCAGCATCTAATAAATATAGATTGTTACGATGTGATGTTAAATCATAATGATTTAAAAATTTGCGTGTAAAATCTGCGCACTTTTCAGTATCATCATAATCACCAATCATTGTGATTTCACATTCTTTCCAATCATTTTGAAGTAAAAAAAGTAAAACATCAAGTGAAATATGTTTTTCACAATATTTTGATCCATCATGGACAGGCATTACCTTACCAGTTGTAAGATTAAAAATCTCCCAATATTGACCCATTTTTAAGATAAATATAGATAATTATATATATTTATTTAGTATATTTTATAAAAGTATAGAACGAAAAAAATAAATTTTTTTTATTTTTGTTATAAATTTATTTCATTTATGATATTTTATTATTACACGTAGAATTATTTTTATTTTTATTTTATTTTTATTTTTATTTTATTTTTATTTTATTTTTTTTTTTATTTTTTTTTTATTTTTTTTTTTATATAAGATACATATAATATTTATTTTTTTTTACGAACGAATTCGAATATAAATTAAACCAGGAATGCGGCGAGAATCTTCAAGAATAGAATCGGAACTAAAATGGATTGGACCATAATATAATCTGACTTCACCACGAGAAGCGCTTTGGCGAAGAATAGAATCGGACGCAATAATCTTAGAAATTGTATTGGGAACAATGTTGTGCTCTTCAAAAACAGTTAATGAAATTGTATTTTCGACATCTAATTCACGTATAGTTCTATAGAGTTTCTTAATCATATTTACTAATTTATTGTAGTTTGATTGAATAACTCTAAACTGGTCAACTCTGTTGTCAATCCAGTGAATTTTGATGTTCTTAGGGTCAACTACTCGACAATATTGAAGATTGTCAAGTTCGAGTTTGATAGCCAGATAATAAGGTAAAAAAGTTTCTTCGTACCATTTACGGTACAATTTATATTGTTCTACATATTTATCAAGGTCAGTAAGTGTAGGCATTTGCGCAGCCAACGCGTCCATTTCGGAAATAAAACTTTGAAGGGACATATCAATGTTTCTTAAACAATCTTATTATTATCTTTAACTACTTTAGTTTTTTCATACTGTCATTTTTTGTGTTTTTTTATTTACGTTTATATCTTAAATATATAAAAAAAATGATTTTCTTATAAAAAAAAACAAAAGATGATATAGAAAAATAAATATAAAAAATGGTATATATTGGTTATCCAGTTTCATTAAAAGAGGCTTTACGTCTATGTAATATTACAACAATACATAATGAAGAAGATTATTATGAATATCACCAAGAAGCAAATGATAAAATAAAATCATATTTAGAAACATATGAATTGAATTTTTATGGTTTAGATAAAGGTGTATATGTCATTGGATATGAAGTTGATGAGTATTTAAGTAATATGAATGTAAATATGGATGATTTTTTAATTACAATCATTCAATTAAAAAATAAAGTAAAAAATAATATACTTCGAACAAAAATCAATTTATCTCAAGTAGAGATTGAAACTGATTTAGAAGAGTATCCAATTATTGTTAAAAATCCAGAACCTTATTTTGTGAATTATGGTTATTCTTAAAAAAATATCAAAAATAAACATTTTATAAATTTAATAAATCTTCTTTACTGTCATCTTTGGTTTATTCTTCTTATTATACATCATCTCATATCCCTCATCATCATCACTATTTTCCTCTACATAATTTTGCTCACTAAACTTCCAAGCCTCCGGGCAGCAAATACGGAAATCCGGGTGAGCATCTGCTTTATACCAAAAGACCTGTTCTTCTAATTTATTTGATTTAGAACAATTTTCAATGACTAAACAACCATAACTATCTGTACATTGGTCCATTGTTTGACAAAACATATCAAAAGTAGGGAAGATCGAAGCATAACATTCATAAAGTTTCTTTCTATTTTGATAAGATGCGTCGCGTAATATGAATACCCAATCAATGTTTGTACGAAGATTGGGAGGAATACCAATGGCGTATTGCATGAGAAGTACAAACATAATACCCCAGTGACGACCATTCATGAAAATTTCACGAATGCGTTTATCTTTTTTCCAATCATTATCATAAAGACAATCGTCCATAATTAAAAAGGCGCGACGATCAATATTCTTTTCACCAGCTTGAATTCGAAAGGTTAATTGTTGTTGGCGTTTTACAAAGTCGTTTGTGATTTTAGGTGTATACTCCTTATGAATAAAAATAGGTGGAACCATATATGTATAAAATTTATTGGCACCTTCTGTGGGACAAATAACAACACCACTTGGAATATCTTGATGGTAATAAAGAAGATCACGGGTCATGAAAGATTTGCCCGTATTACGTTTACCAATAAGCACAACAACTTGATCGTCTTTAATACGACGCATATCGAATTTCTTTAATTGTAAACTCATCTTTTATCGATTTTTATTTGATTTTTTAATTCTACTAATATATAATATTTTTTTCCTAACATTTTTTAAACGAATATATTTGTTTTTATATTTTATTACCAAAATATGTAATAAAATATATTTTATAAAATAAAAAAATATTAAATTATTTATTTACGTATCTATTTTTTAAGTAAAATAGAGTAACGTATCTTCAATTTTGCTACTTGTAGTATATTGATCAAATACTAAAGTATGATATTTTTGAATATATTCTAAAAATTGTGATTCTGATATAGAATTATCATAAGAAAGTGTATAATCATATAATTTTTTATAGATTTCAATATCAAAATCATCAAATAAAAAGATATAATCAATACAAGTAAATAAAGGTCGAAGAGCACAAAATTTTATATTATCTTGAATTAAAACAAGTGTAATTCCACAATATCGTTTTAATTGAAAAAAAAAACGCAAATCACGTATACTTTTTACTAAATCTTTTGTAAAAAATTCATCCATAATAATCAATATACGATATTGATTACTTTTATCTTGTAAATAATCGTTCATATTTGATAATTTAATTAATAATCTATAATCATCATACTTTTCTTCTAAACATTCTTGAATACGTCTTCTTTGATTATGTAATAATGTGCTAATCATCTTTTTATCCATTTGATCATATAAAGTATAATTCACATTTTTAACTTGATCTTGAATATTCATATCTTTTGAAAAAATAATTTTATTGGAAATGGGTGAAAAGAGAGTACAAACAAATTCAATAAGTTTATATTTTCGCTCTTGATTATTCGATAAAAACATAAGTGTTTTGCTATCATGTGGTTTATACAATTCCGAAAATATAAACTCTTTTAATTCCATTTTTATCTTTTATTCTTAGTTTTGATAAAATCTATTTTTTTTATACTCGATCATTATACTTTTCATTATCATCACCACTATCTATATTTGTATTATTATATATTTTTGAATATATATTTGGTTTATAATAATATAAAGTACCACAATATACAACAAGCGCTCTATCATTTTTCGTATATTTAATGTAAGTTTCATAAAAATCTTCAAAAGTAATATATTTCGGTATATAGCGTTCATAAAAGAGTTGAATTACACTTTTTGATTTTTCCTTAAAAAAGAAGATTACATCAATATTTTCTCTTTTGATCGTTGGTGTAAGATCAAAATCATATACACAAATGGTGCTTATTTGATATTTATGATTATGAAACCATAAATGGTCATATTTTTTTTGAAGTATTGTTGTATTATAATCTTTGAGATAATCTTCTTCAATTACACATATTTTAGATATGTCTGTATTATATAACATTTTGTATATTTTATCATTTTTTAAAACATTTGGAATAAAGTTATGAATATGATAAGTAGAGAAAAAATGTTCTTTATAATATGAACTTTTTGTATGATTCATTAAAATTTTTTCACTCTTTTCTTGATATGATTTAAGTAAATCAATGATAATATAATCATTTTTACCAAATATACATATATTTGCGTTTTTAGGTATGTTTTTAATTAAAAAAGGTTGAATCATTTTTTATCTTTAAAAGTATTTGCTCCATATTTTATCTTTTATAGAATTATTTCCTTTATACTTCCATTTTTATATCTTTTTTATTTTTATATTATTTGTTAACAAATTATTATTTGTTAACAAAATTTAAAAATATGTATATATATATTTAATCTAAAAATCCGATATCAACATCTTCACCTGTAATTTTGATATCATTTGAATATTGATTTAGGTTGTTACCACCACCAGTAAAAGTTTGTGGAATACTATGTTTAAAATATTGAATATAAATAAGATAAATTGCGTAAATTGCTAATAAACCAAAAATAAGATAAAAAGTGTATTGAATAAATTTGTCTTTATTTTCTTTTTCTTCTTTATTTTTTTTTGAATCTTTCTTTTCTTCTTTTTTGCCTATTTTTTTGTAAAAAACGGCGTATAAAATAAGAAGTAAAACAAAGAGTATAGCAGCAACTAATAAATAGTTATCTTGGATTGCTTTTAAAACATTCATTTTATTTTTATAGAATTACTAAACTATTTTTAGATATCTTTCTATACTTTTCAAACTCACTATTTATTTAAAAATGAAAACTTCCTTCACTTTCCGAACTATAGGATCTTGATTTTGTAGATATATTACTACTTTCTTGTACTTTTTTTTGTTGATATTGTTGTTGTTGTTGTAATTTTTGTTCTTTTAATGATAATTTGTTTGATATGATAGATGATCCAGAACGATGTTTCTTAATAATTACAGGATTACCACCATATTGAGGTGTTTGCTTAGGATAAATGGATTGAGATAACGGGAATTGTTGAACTTGTTGCTCACCTCCTCCAAATTGTGTTACAGGTGGTGGTTGAGTTACAGGTGGTGGTTGAGTTACAGTTTGTTGAGTAGACGTAGAAGTTAAGAAACCTTTAGGAACGGCATTTCCAGTATATACAATTTGGCGAACTTCTTCTGTAACTGGTGAAGTACCATAAACAGGTTTTTCTTGAATAACAGGTGCGGGGACATCTACAGCGTTTTGATTTAAATTCCGTGAATTGGCAAATGTATTATATAATGCTCCTAAAAATCCACCTCCTCCACTTTGAACTGGAGCAGTTGATGTTTGTTGAACCTGTTGTGGTTGTTGAACATATTCAGATATAGGTACAGGAGATGGTTCTGATGGGAAATTTTCGGCCCGTTCAGCAATAATTCCACCTAACATACTTTGTGTCTCTTTATCTCCACCAATATGTATATCAATATCTTCAATAGTATGATTTTCTAAAGCACTTCCAACTTTGGATGCTAAACTTTTACTACTTTCACTGCTTGCTGAATTTGAACTTAATGAACTTACATGACTTGACTCTGATGAACTTCTCGATCTTCCACCCATTAATTCAACTGCTTCTTCATCATCTTCAATACTCTCTTTTTTAGAAGATTCAACAGAAGATTCAACGGAAGATTCTTCAACAGAAGATTCGTCAACAGAAGATTCGTCAACAGAAGATTCGTCAACAGAAGATTCTTGAATCGAAGATTCAACAGATGATTCTTCAGAAGATTTTGTACCACCAGATTGTACACTTTCATCATCTTCTTCATCTTCAACATCACTATTGAAATTTTGTTCAAGAAGATCACCAATAGGAAGAAGTTGACGAATTGCGGATTGAATACCATTATCAATTAAAATTAAACTATCACGAAGATTTTGATGTTTTTCCTTAGAAGAAAGATTTAATGACATATCAAATATATAAGGGTTTTTATAAATCTCCTTGGCACATTCAATATAACATTTATGAATAAAATGTGTAGGAGTAGGAATATGAACTTGAATTTTTGATTTACGACGTCCACCATATTGAATAGTACTTAAAATTCTCATATTAGCAACAATAACTGCTTTAATTAATTTGTCTAAATAATTACATTTTGAACGAGATTTAATGCGTTCATACTCTTCGATAATACTACTTTCGTTCCAATCTTTAATAGAAGAAAGTTGTTTTTGAAAAATTTTAATCACACTTTGATTTTGAATATGATTCATAGATAACTCTTGTTTAATCACTTCGATTGTACCATCAAAAATAAATTTAAATCGTTCATAAATACGAGGACTTAATATTTGTTGTAATTGAGTAGTATACTCTTTTTTTGCTTCAATCATTGATGATGTGTCCATTTTTTATTTTTTTGTGAAATGAAATCTATTTTTTTGAAAGATAAATATGTTTTAAGATATACGCAATAAAAATATATAATCTTTATTTTTTTCTTTTGATAATTTAGTAAAATTATATTTTTTAATATGAATAATCCTAATAATTCTTCTACAAAAACAAATAATAAAAATAACTCTAATAAAAAATCTAATTCTTCATCTTCAAATGTAAATAATAAAAATGTTTCTTTAAATAAAGAAGTAAAAAAACAAAATAACAATGAAGAAAATAATGAAAATAATTTATCTTTTTTATTAAATTTTAATCAAAATACTGAAAATAATAAAAATAATAAAAATAAAAGTAAATCATTTATAAATATGAGTAATTATAATAAAACATCAAATTTCCTTACATATGCGATGAATACACAATCGATGAAATGGGTTGAAAGTAATATAAATTCATCAAAAAGTACTTTTATTCCTTGGTTTATTTTAATATTATTAACTTTATTTATTGTTGTAAGTTAATTTTCTGTTTATAAAATAGTAAAATTATAAAATGAAAACAGTAGAAATAGAAGAAATTTATAAAAAGAATCACGATTTTTCTTATAAATATATGTATATCATTATACTTTTATTATTTATACTTTATTTATTATCTTATTTTTATAAATTATAAAAAATATATAAATTAAAAATAGTAAAAATGGAAAGTATAAAAATAAAATCAACAAATAAAAGTAAAGAAAGTAAAAGTATACAAAATAAAAGTAAAGAAAGTAAAAGTATACAAAATAAAAGTAAAGAAAGTAAAAGTAAAGAAAGTAAAAGTAAAGAAAGTAAAAGTAAAGAAAGTAAAAGTATAAAAAATAAAAGTAAAAGTAAACAAAATAAAAGTAAACAAAATAAAAGTAAACAAGATAAAAGTAAACAAAATAAAAAATATATATTTCAAATAGGGTTTAATCGATGTGCTACGCAAGCTTTAACAACTGCGTTTGAAAAATTAAATATTAAATCAGCACATGCTGGTATTAAAATATCATTATATTGCCCCACTTATTATTTATCCATTTTAATGTATAATAATTTAAAAAAAAATTTTAAAAATCCTAAAAATTTTAATAAAATTATAAAAGGTCCTTTAGAAAAATATACTGCTTTTTTAGATATGGAATATGTATATGAAGATTATAGTTTAACATTTTACACTTTTTTTAAAGAACTTGAAACACAAAATATTGGATCTTCTTTTATTATGAATATTCGTTCTTGTATATCATGGTTATTAAGTCGTATTAAATTAGGGAAACAAAGTTTAAGACCTTATTTTCATAATATTCATGATCAAAAATTAAAAGATTGGGTTGATCATTATTTTACACATTCTATAAATGTTCGTGATTATTTTATCCGTAATCCTACTATAAAAGCACGATCAAAATTATATTTATTACCACTTGAACATAAAACAATCCCTCAATTATTAAAAGAGATGAATATTACAAATAAAAATATTCCAAATGAAAAAGTTGATTTTATTAAAAATCTTTCTCTCACAAATCAAGAAAAAGAGTTACCTAAATCAATCGTTGATTATGTCCATTCTATGATCGAAAAACACGGTGATCCATCCCATCCCGATTGGTGGGTATAAATCATTAAATTTTATAATTAAATCGGATGTTTCATATATACTATTTTTGGTTTTTGAATTGTTTTTTGAAAGAGAAGAAAGTGATGATCTTTATAAAGATCAATGATATTTTTAAGACGTAATAGATGAGTGTTTATAAAATCAAATTGAAAATATTTTTTAAAAACATTTTGAATCTTCTTTTTATAAGATTCATTTTTAAAAAGTGGAATAAATAATTTATCATAAAAATAAATAGATTTATTTGATTTATAATTTTGAATAAATGTAATAAATTTATTTACATCTATTTTTTTCGTTTTATTTATTAAATTATACTTTTCTAACTCATTTTTTAAATGAAGTGCTTCAAATAATTTTTCCATAAATAAAATTACTTTTTCATCTTTATTTTTACTTATTTTTTTGATTTCATCTAAAAAATCAAAAAATACATATTTATAATCATATGGAGAAAGATGATATAATATATATAATTTATTATCTGTTTTTTCAACGAATTCAAATTGTTTTTCTAAAAAATATTCATTCATAAATAATTCATCAATACCATATTCAAATTCCGAAATCATTTCACACTTTTTCATTATTTTATTTTTATTAATATTACTTATATTTACAAAATAACGTTCCAAAAAATTTGAAAATATACTATAATCTACTTCATTACTTTGATATATAAAATGCGCTACTAAATATTCAAAATCAACAACTCCTTCCACACAACTTAACCGTTTACTTTGATAATAATATGGATGAGATCGATACATAAAATATATTTTTTCATCCTTCTCTTCTATATTTTTAATCAATTTTAAATACATATCATTATAAAATGTATCAATATCTAATACTAACTTTTTATCACAATGATGGATTTTTGTTTTTAATAACGGCAAAAATCTCCATAATGTACCCGTTGTACCTTTATGAATAGTATGATTGTTCGATTCATGTAAAATTGGTATATTATATTCAAATATTTCAATATGATCTTTATTTACTTTATGATAAAAAGACAATATATTTGAAATAACAGATTCGTCACAATAAACACGTAATGTATAATTTGGTAATATTTTTCTCATTAAAAAATATAATTTTTTTAATCCATCAAAATACTTCTTCTTCTTTTCCGCACTTTTATCTTTTTTTGAAAAATAAGATACACTTACAATATGATAATCTTTCTTTACATCTTTTTTATATATTTTCCATATACACTCCATATGCGGAGATAATTGCTCTTTTACTTCTATATAATCCATATGTATTGATCTATTTTTATATAATATATTATATTTATATAAAATATGTAAAAAGTGATTTAAAAAAGTAGTTTAAAGAGTAGATTCTTATATATAATTATAAATGGTACTATGAGTTCTAATTCTATTTTTTCATTTAAATCCCAAGTAGAAGAGAAAGAAAATAATCATTTTCTTTCATTATATCAACAAAAAAAAGAACACGAAACAAAGAAGTTAGAAGAGAAGAAAAAGAAAAAAGTTTCCGTAAACTACGTCGACTATACAACCATTCAATTTACAAATGATCAAAAAATCGCTTTCGATACTCTTTGTAATCTTGGTAATGTACTGATTACTGGACCCGCAGGTACCGGAAAATCAACTCTTTTAAAAGCATTCTACTGTTGGTACATCGACAAACATTGTATGGGAAATATGGATGATGAATCCATTTATATTACAAGTACTACTGGTATTTCTTCAATGAATATTTCCGGAATCACAATTCACTCTTGGTCAGGTCTTGAAGATGGTAGTAAAAGTATGGATTATTATGTAGAAAAGATTAAAACAAATCCTTTAAAAAAAGGAGCATATAATCGATGGAAAAAAGCGAAAGTACTTATTATTGATGAAATATCAATGATGAGTGGAGATCTTTTAGATAAACTTTCGATTTTAGGACAACGACTTCGAGGAAAAACGGAACCCTTTGGTGGAATTAAAGTAGTGCTCTTTTGTGACTTTTTACAATTACCTCCCGTAAAAAGTGATGTTTTTTGTTTTGACGCAATATGTTGGAGACGTTTGGAATTAAATGTTGTTCATTTAAACGAAATTGTTCGACAAAAAGATAAAGAGTTCCAATTGGTATTAAATAAAATCCGTATTGGATTCGTGGATGATCACGTCGAAAATTATTTAACAAATGTATTAAAGAAAGGACGTGTGATAAGAGAAGATGGTATTATTCCGACACTCATTTTCCCATTGCGAAAACAAGTACAAGAGTATAATCAAAATGAATTAGAAAAATTGATTAAAAATAAAAATGAGTATCACATATACACGTCTTCATATACTTTTTCTAAAACTGTAGAAGAGTATGAAAAAGATCGCTATAGTTATATTATTAATGAAGGAACCAATTGCGAAGATCGTCTTGAACTCGCCGTGGGTGCTCAAGTAATGTATTTGGTAAATGATTTTGAAAACTCTCTTGTAAATGGAAGTCGTGGTGTTATTGTTGATTTTATAAATAAAGTAAATGAAAATGTTGTAAATAATGTTGTTATTAAAGAAGAGGAACGTATTCCTGTTGTAAAGTTTCTAAATATTGAAAAACCAGTACATGTAGGTTATGAAGTATGGACACACGAAGATAAAAATGGAAAGTCTGTAACAAAACGACAAATACCTCTTATTTTAGCTTGGGCACTCACTGTTCATAAAACACAAGGTTGTACTTTAGATTATGTCGAACTGAATATTGGTAAAAACATTTTTGAAGCAGGACAAACGTATGTTGCTTTGTCTCGAGTAAAAGATCCATCCGGACTCTTTATTTCAGCACTTGACACTTCAAAAATTAAAGCACACGAACGATGTATTGACTTTTATTTGAAATTACATAATAAATCAGATGATGAAAGAAATCGAGAATGTGTGATCTGTTTTGATCACGAAAGTGAAACAAAAACATTTACTCAATGTAAAAATTGTAAATACTTT
>JACCDI010631321.1_pt1 | contig 15338 bp, 11 predicted proteins | sample 7442791 | NCBI WGS metagenome assembly JACCDI01 (sample SAMN15323434, study PRJNA562643) | freshwater metagenome | isolation source: river surface water | place: USA:Blue River Watershed | collected 2017-08-15 | reverse complement strand
GGACCCTGCCTTTGCGGCCCAGTTTGCTGATTTGCTCGAGCATTATGTTGGTCGTCCGTCGCCGCTTTATTATGCCGAGCGCCTGACCGAGGAAGTCCGTAAAAACGCACCCGCAGGCAAAGGCGCGCAAATCTGGTTCAAGCGCGACGAGCTGAACCACACCGGCGCACACAAGATCAACAATTGCATTGGCCAAATACTGCTCGCCATCCGTATGGGTAAGACGCGGATTATCGCCGAAACCGGCGCTGGCCAACATGGCGTTGCCACGGCAACGGTCTGCGCACGTTTTGGCCTGCCTTGCTTCATCTATATGGGTGCCAAAGACATTGAACGGCAGCAGCCCAATGTGTTCCGCATGCGCTTGTTGGGCGCGGAGGTCATTCCGGTCACCAGCGGTGCTGGCACGTTGAAAGACGCCATGAACGAAGGACTTCGCGACTGGGTCGCCAATGTCCACGACACATTCTACATCATCGGCACCGCCGCTGGCCCGCATCCTTATCCCGAACTGGTCCGCGATTTCCAAAGCGTGATCGGCAAGGAAGCGCGCGCACAAATGCTGTCGCGCATCAATCGCCTGCCCGATTTGCTGGTTGCGGCCATCGGTGGCGGATCAAACGCCATTGGCCTGTTCCACCCATTTTTGGACGACAAAGACGTTCAAATGCTTGGTATTGAGGCAGCGGGCCATGGTCTTGAGAAAGAACATGCCGCGAGCCTTGCAGGCGGCCGTCCGGGCATCTTGCACGGCAACAAGACGTACCTGCTGCAAGACGAAGATGGCCAAATCGCCGAAGCGCATTCGATTTCGGCTGGACTCGATTATCCCGGCATTGGCCCGGAACATAGCTGGCTCAAGGAAATTGGCCGTGTGCGCTATGACAGCGTGACCGACTCCGAAGCGCTTGCCGCATTCCAATTGCTCTGCCGAACGGAAGGTATCATTCCGGCGCTGGAGCCAGCCCATGCGATTGCAGCGGTTGAACGCGAAGCGAAGAAGATGGACCGTGACCAGATCATCCTCGCGAACCTCTGCGGTCGTGGTGACAAGGATATCTTCACCGTCGCTGAGGCTTTGGGGACTTCGATATGAACGGCTCGACTTTCGTCATCCTGAACTTGTTTCAGGATAACAAGAGGTTGGCTGCATGACCCGCCTCTCTACCGCCTTTGCCAAAGCCCACCCCGCGCTAGTCGCCTTCATCACCGCCGGTGACGGCGACACCGCAGCCAATCTCGACGCACTTGTCGCGGGTGGCGCGGATGTCATTGAACTTGGCATGCCGTTTACAGACCCGATGGCCGACGGCCCTGTTATTCAGGAAGCGAACATCCGCAGTCTGAACGCTGGCACCACAACAGCGGATATCTTCGCCCTCGCCTCAGCCTTCCGCAAACGCCATCCAGACACGCCTTTGGTGCTGATGGGTTATGCCAACCCTATGACCATCCGTGGCGGTGACTGGTTCGCATCCGAATGCAACAAAGCGGGCATTGATGGCGTCATCTGCGTCGACATTCCGCCAGAGGAAGACGCAGAGCTTGGCCCTGCACTGCGCGGCGCGGGCATTGACCTCATCCGTCTCGCAACGCCCACCACAGATACGGCGCGCCTGCCCGCCGTTCTTAATGGCGCATCTGGCTTTCTATATTATGTGTCGGTCGCCGGTATCACCGGCCTGCAAGTAGCGGCGCAGACAAGCATTGATGAGGCGGTGGCGCGGCTAAAGGCCTATACCGACCTGCCCATCGCGGTTGGCTTTGGCGTCCGCACACCTGAACAAGCCGCCAACATCGCGCGTGTTGCCGATGGCGTTGTTGTTGGTTCCGCAATCGTCGAACTCGTCGCCAAACATGGCGTCAACGCCGCTGGTCCGGTCCGCGATTATGTGGCTTCGTTGAAATCGGCTATCATTTCGGCGCGTGGCTGACTACAAAACCGTAGCCCTGAGCAGCGGTCGCCCAGCGACTGCGTCCGTCGATGGGTGCCTCTTGGGTGTCGTTTTAGCCTGGGAAGCGTGCTTCGACAGGCTCAGCACTAAGGTATATTTTACACTGCGTATTTTACAGGGACAGAAAACATGAACTGGGTCACTCGCGTTCGTAACGCCATTCCCTTCATCGCCAAGCGCGAAACGGCAGAAACACTTTGGCACAAGTGCAAGGGCTGTCAGGCGATGATCTTCCTCAAGGAATTTGAGGAAAACCAGTCTGTCTGTCCGAAATGTGACCATCATGGCCGCATTGGTCCCGCCGAACGCTTTGCCGCTTTGTTCGATGACGACAGCTACGATGTGCTTAAGCCGCCCGTTGTCGGCGAAGACCCGTTGAAGTTCAAAGATACCAAGAGATATATCGACCGCATCAAAGCGGCCCGCCTCGCAACGGGTGAGCAAGACGCGATGATGAGTGCACGCGGCGAGATCAACGGCCAAGCTGTTGTTGTCAGTGTTCAGGATTTCGCCTTCATGGGTGGCTCCATGGGCATGGCGGTAGGCGAAGCATTCATTGACGCCGTAAAGGCCGCGATCCGCGCGAAATGCCCATACATCATCTTCACAGCCGCAGGCGGCGCACGCATGCAGGAAGGTATATTGAGCCTGATGCAGATGCCGCGTTCAACGGTCGCTATTCAGATGCTGCACGATGCCGGGCTGCCCTACATCGTCGTGCTTACGGACCCCACCACCGGCGGCGTTACCGCATCTTACGCAATGCTTGGCGATGTCCAAATTGCCGAACCCGGCGCGCTCATCGGTTTTGCCGGACAGCGGGTAATCGAGCAGACAATCCGTGAGAAACTGCCAGAAGGATTCCAGCGTGCCGAATATCTGTTGGAACATGGCATGATCGACATGGTCACCCACCGCCACGACCTGCGCGGCGTATTGTCGCAGCTCGTCGGCTACCTCGCGCCAGAGAAGAAGGCGGCTTGATTGCGATAACGGTTATGCAAAATATCAGTCATGCTGAACTTGTTTCAGCATCTTACTTTATCGCTGCGCAGAATATTAAGACCCTGAAACAAGTTCAGGGTGACATTGCGCCTTGGCAAGGTTCGGCAAATGCCTGACCACGCCATTTCCTCCGACCCTGCTGTTCAGGCGCAATTGGACCGGCTGACCATGTTGTCACCTGGCAAGGATGTCTTGGGGCTGACACGTATTGCCGCATTGCTGGAACGCCTCGGTAATCCGCATCTCAATCTTCCGCCGGTGTTCCACGTCTCTGGCACCAACGGCAAAGGATCGACCTGCGCGTTTTTGCGCGGGGCGATTGAGGCGGCGGGCATGACGACGCATGTCTATTCAAGCCCGCATCTGGTGCGTTTCAACGAACGGATCCGCGTTGCGGGCAAGTTGATTGATGACGCAAGTCTCTCCGCGCTGCTGTCCGAGGTTTTGGACCATGCCGAGGGGCTGGAAGCGAGCTTCTTTGAAGTCACCACCGCGGTTGCCTTTTGCGCCTTTGCGCGGACGCCTGCCGATGCGTGCATCGTCGAAGTCGGCCTAGGTGGCCGGTTGGATGCAACCAATGTGCTCACGCAGCCAGTGGCCTGCGGAATAGCATCCTTGGGATTGGATCATGAGGGCTTCTTGCTGGCGGCGGAGGACGGTGTTCCCGATATGCCGCCGCTTGACCGCATTGCCTTTGAAAAGGCAGGGATTGCAAAGCCGGGATCATCTCTGCTCACGCAAAAATATTCAGCATCGATGGCCAACATCATTGCCACGCAAGCCAGCTTGCATAACGCACAGTTGCACGCGCGCGGCGAAGGCTGGGATGCGGCCGTTTATGACGGCCGCCTGCATTACCGCGACGCCAGTGGAAAGTTCAACGTGCCACTTCCCCGCATGATAGGCGCGCATCAGGCCGATAATGCGGCTCTGGCCATTGCAATGCTGCGCCATCAAAACGCCATCCATATTCCAGAGGCCGCACTGTCTGCCGCGATGGAGTGGACACGCTGGCCGGCACGGATGCAAACATTGTCTGCAGGGCCACTGACTGACCAACTGCCGACGGGTTCAACCGTGTGGCTCGATGGCGGCCATAACCCCGATGCCGGAGCGGCAATTGCCAAAACGCTTGAGGACGGCCCACCCGTTCACGTCATCATCGGTATGTTGATGAACAAGGATGCGCTGGGTTTCCTGACGCCGTTCGCACACAAAATTGAATCGCTATACGCGGTGCCGATAGCGGGCCATGAGCATCATGATCCGTTGGAACTGTGCCGGATAGCGAAAGACCATCTTGGCATCGCAGTGGCCGCTCCAGTGGCCGACATTGACACAGCGATCGAACGGATTGCGGGCAATGGCCTGCCATCCAATGTGTTAACCTGCGGTTCGCTCTATCTTGCTGGTGAAGTGTTGCGCGCGAACGATCAAAGTCCAGACTGACTTTACGGCCGCATCACGCTCTTAGGCTGCCCCTTCCACGCCAGCAATCCACCCGCCACTAAAAGGGCAACAAATCCCAAAGTAAGGTTAGTTGCGAATTCCAGCGGCTGCGAAAGCAATAGCCCGATGAGGCCCGCCACCACGAGCAAGAATCCGAAGATGCGCAATGGCCCAACCGGCTCCTTCAAAGCTTTCTCGTCCACCGCCTCAACCTGATGAATGCTTTGAACGACATAGCCTTTGCTCCACAACAGCCAGAGCAAGACCATGCCCGGGATCGCAGCCACGACGGTGAAGCCCCAAAAGCCCACCCAACCGACATTTTCCGCAACAATCCCCGCCGGGCCCGCCATGAACGTGCGGCCCACGCCCGCGAAGGACGACAGCAGCGCAAATTGCGTTGCGGTATAGGCGATGCTCGATAGTCCCGACAAATAGGTCGCAAATACCGTCAGGCCGATACCGCTGGTCAAATTCTCGGTGCAGATGGCCGCAACCATCATCCAGTAACTGTTGCCCGTCGCCGCCAATATCATGAACATGACGTTGGAGAACATCATCAACAAACCCGAAATCAGCAGCGCGCGGCCCATGCCAAGCCAGAGGATGAATGGTGCACCCAGCGCGGAACCCACAATAAGTGCGCCAAAGCCCCATAATTTGTTCGCCGAAATGTAATCCAGATCGGAAAAGCCAAGGTCCACGATCATCGGGCTCAGCATCGCCTGCCCCATGGCATCACCAACCTTGTAGACAAGCACAAAACCGAGAATGAGGAACGCGCCGTGCCGCGTGAGGAACTCGCGGAACGGGTTCACCACAGCCTCTGTCAGCCACTGTTTTGGCTTCATGCCCTCCACATGGGCAAAGCGGTCCACAAACTTGCCCGGTCCGGCCCACAGGGCGCCAATGATGGCAGGGATGATGCAAAAGGCAGTCAGACCATAAGCGGTTGCCCAACCAAGCCCCAGCCCCTCCTGTGAGGCGAAATAGATCGTGCCTGCGCCAGCAATCAGATTGCCGGTGCGATAGCCAAACTGGTTGGTTGCGGTGCCATGCGCGAATTCTTCTTCTTCCAAAATCTCGATACGATAGGCGTCGATAACGATGTCCTGCGTCGCCGAGAGGAAGGCGGTAATCAGTGCCCAGATAGCGAAAAGGCCCATCTCGCCGGGCTGCGGATCGCTCGCGCCGAGTTGCCAGATCGACACAAACAACAATGCCTGAATGAAGAACAGCCAGCTGCGGCGTTGGCCGAATATTTTGGTAAGTACTGGCAAGTGCAGCTTATCAACCAACGGCGCCCACAGAAATTTGATCGTGTAGGGAATGCCCAATGCCACGGCAAAACCAATGGTCGCGGTGTCGATGCCGACCTTTGCGAGCCAGAATGTCATTGTCGCCACCAGCAACGTCAACGGAAAGCCGCTCGAAATGCCGAGCATGAACGTAATTACCGGGTTTTTACGCATATAAGGCCGGAAGGCCGGAACCAGCATCGCGATGACAGGCAAAGCGATCAAAATGGCGGCAAAAATGATAAAACGTTGCAAATCAACTGACATGCGGACCCCTCTGAGCGTGTTGTGCAGATGACTAACGGCATTTTCCTGAATGGCCAGTGACTTTTGAAGCAACATGCGTCAAAGGCGCTTTATGGTAAAACCTCCTTCAAAAGCTCCTGCCCGTCCAGCCAAGCCACCGCGCCTGCGTTGGGACAGCAAACCCGTCCGTAAGCCCAACCCGAACGCCGCGCCGAGCAAGGGTGCTTTGGAGCGCAAGGATGGCGAAGAGCGTATCGCAAAGCTGCTCGCGCGCGCGGGTGTCGCGTCGCGTCGCGAGATCGAACGTATGATTGCCGATGGCCGTGTGACGTTGAATAATGAGAAGGTCGAAACCCCTGCAACATTGCTAAAATCGCTGCGCGGTGTGGCTGTTGATGGCAAGGCGGTGGGCCAACCCGCGCCGACGCAATTGTACATGTTCCATAAGCCCGAGGGCTGTTTGACCGCCGAGCGCGACTTTAGCGGGCGCAAGACGATTTACGACGTTCTACCCAAAGACCTGCCACGCCTGATGCCTATTGGGCGGTTGGATTTGAACACCGAAGGCTTGTTGCTGCTCACCAATGACGGCGAGTTTAAGCGCCAGATGGAATTGCCGTCGACGGGCGTGGAGCGGACATATCGCGCGCGCTGCTTTGGTGATGTGAGCCAGGAACAGCTGGAAGAGCTGATCCACGGCATTGAAATTGAAGGCGTCAAATATGGCAAAATCGACGCCAATCTGGAGCGTCGGACGGGTCGCAATGGTTGGGTTGAAATGACCCTGACCGAGGGCAAGAATCGCGAAGTGCGCCGTGTACTTGAACATCTTGGTCTTGAGGTCAGCCGACTTATCCGCACGCGTTATGGTCCGTTCGTATTGGGCGAGCTTGCACCGGGCTCCGTCGGCGAAGTACGCCGCGTCGACCTCATCGAATTTCGAAAGACATTGAAATAATGCGGATCATTTCAGGGGAGTGGCGTTCACGTCCGTTGGTCGCGCCAAAAGGCGATACGACACGGCCAACGGCCGATCGTACGCGTGAGACATTGTTTTCCATGCTCACCAGTCGGCTGGGTTCATTCGAAGAATTGCGGGTGCTCGACCTGTTTGCAGGCTCAGGAGCTCTCGGACTTGAGGCATTGTCGCGCGGTGCCGCGCATTGCACCTTTGTCGAGCAGGACCATCTGGCACTCGACGCGCTGGAAAAGAATATCGCAAAGCTCGGAGCCAAAGATCGATGCGATGTCCGAAAATCATCGGTACTGTCGATGGGCAGCGCCTTGAAGCCTGCGGACATCATCCTGATGGATCCACCTTATGTGAGTGGCGCTGGATCGGTAGCGCTCGACAAGCTTGGCCGCTTGGGATGGTTTGCACCCTCCGCATGGATCAGCGTTGAGACCAGCATCAAAGAGGATGTCGAGGTCAAGGGCTTCACCGTCGATACCGTGCGCAACGTCGGCAAGGCACGGATCACGTTGCTGCGTCCCGATCATGATCAGGCATGAACGCCGCGCCAAGCCGGCGGCGTGTTGATTGCCGCCGGCCTTGTGATCCTGGACGGGCGGCTATTTCGCCGGGCGGAGCATCCAAAGCCCTGCAAGGCTGAACAGTGCAATAGCAGCCAGATAATAGCCGACATATTCGAGGCCTGATTCCGATAGTTTCAAAGCGATGTTCGGGGCGAGCGCGCCACCCAATATCCCCGCTGCGTTGAAGCAGATCGATGCACCCGTATAACGGACCCGCGCAGCGAATAGCCCCGGCAGCCATGCGCCAAGTGGTCCGTAAACCAGCCCCATCACAAAGAGCAGCAGCGAAAGATACATCCCGGTGAGCATCAGGTCACCACTGCCCAGCCATGGCCCGGTTGTGAAACTTGCGCCAACCAGCGCCACGCATCCAATTGCTAGCACCCGGGCCGGACTGGTTCGATCGGCCCAGTAACCCGAAACAATGATACCAGCGGCCATGAACAGGATCGAGATGAGCTGGATGCCCAGAAAAGCCTCGCGCGCGATGCCCAATTTGGTTGTGCCATAGCCGAGCGCAAAAGCGGTCGACAGATAAAAGATCGCAAAGCAGGCGATCGCCGCAAATGTGCCGCCGAACAGTTGGCGTGGGTGGGTGCGCACAACCTCTGCCATAGGAACGCGCGGTGGCGGAGCCTCTTCCAGTGCTGCCGCAAACGCTGGCGTTTCGGTCAAACGAAGGCGGACCCACAAACCAATGCCGACCAGAAGCGCGCTCAACAAAAACGGAATGCGCCAGCCCCATTCCCGGAATTCGGAATCGCTGAGCATAAGGCCAAGTATCAAGAACAGCCCGTTCGAAAGGATGAAACCCACGGGCGCGCCAAGTTGCGGGAACATTCCATAGCGCGCGATCTTGCCCTTGGGTGCATTTTCAACCGCAAGCAACGCTGCTCCGCCCCATTCGCCGCCAAGTCCAAAGCCCTGACCGAAACGCAAAAGGCATAAAAGCGCCGGCGCGATCCAACCGGCAACGGCGTAGGTCGGCAGCAGCGCAATCAGAAAAGTCGATATGCCCATGATCATCAACGACCAGACAAGCGTTGCCTTGCGCCCGATGCGATCGCCATAATGACCAAATACCAGCGCCCCAACCGGCCGGGCGATAAAGGCCAACGCAAAGGTCAGCCAGCTTTGCAGCAACTGAGCCTCGGGGCTCGACTGCGGAAAGAATAGCGGGCCGAAGACCAACGAAGCGGCCGTTGCGAAAATATAAAAATCATAGAATTCGACAGCCGTTCCGGCCATGGCCGCGCCAAGAATCCGACGATGCGACGGTGCAGGCGCGGTTGCGGCTTCACCTGCGTTGGTGGTTGTCATTATGCTCCCTCCCTTGAATAACATTTCTGCTGGCACCGACGGCGGCGAAAGGAAAGCGGAAAAGTGCATTGCCCTTCGACCATCTGTTCCCTAATCGTTCGCACGTGAATCATCCCTCCCCCGCCCCGACGCCGCCTTGGTTGGACGGCTTGAACGCGCCGCAACGCGAAGCCGTTTTAACCACTGAAGGCCCCGTGCTTCTGCTGGCCGGAGCAGGCACGGGCAAAACCGCCGCACTAACGGCGCGTATGGCGCAGATTTTGTACACACGCCTTGCATGGCCGTCCGAAATTCTCGCGGTGACGTTCACCAACAAAGCGGCGCGTGAAATGCGTGAGCGTATTGGCGCGATGGTCGGTTCCGCGGTGGAGGGAATGCCATGGCTGGGCACATTCCACAGCATTGGCGCAAAGCTGCTGCGCCGCCATGCCGAAATAATCGGGCTTCAGAGCAATTTCACGATTATCGACACCGATGACCAGATCCGATTGCTCAAGCAGCTTATTCAGGCAGAAGATTTGGACGAGAAGCGATTTCCGGCGCGCGGGCTTGCTGCATTGTTGGACAAATGGAAAAACGCGGGCAAGTCACCGGCAGATTTGGACGCCGCCGACAATGAGGCTTTCGCCAATGGTAAGGGCCAACGGATGTACGCGCTGTATCAGGCGCGTCTGCTTGCCCTGAACGCGTGCGATTTTGGCGATTTGTTGTTACACGGGCTGAACCTGTTGAAGAACAACCGCGATATCCTCGAAAAATATCAGGCCCAGTTTAAATATATTCTCGTCGACGAATATCAGGACACGAATGCCGTCCAATATCTCTGGCTGCGCCTGCTCGCCCAAAAACGCAAAAACATTTGCTGCGTCGGTGACGATGACCAAAGCATTTATTCATGGCGCGGCGCAGAGGTTGCCAACATTCTGCGCTTTGAAAAAGACTTTCCCGGCGCGAAGACCATTAAGCTTGAACAGAATTATCGCAGCACGCCGCATATTTTGGCTGCCGCCTCTGGCCTCATCGACGCCAACAGCACCCGGCTCGGCAAAACATTGTGGACGGAACTCGACGATGGCGAAAAGGTCCGCATCATTGGTGTGTGGGATGGTCCAGAAGAAGCCCGCCGCGTCGGCGAAGAAATTGAAGCGTTGCAGTATAAAGGCGAGAGCCTCGACAGCGTCGCTATACTCGTGCGTGCGCAGCACCAGACCCGCGAATTCGAAGACCGCTTCATACAAATCGGCGTTAACTATCGGATCGTCGGTGGTTTTCGCTTTTACGAACGTGCCGAAATTCGCGATGCCATTGCCTATCTGCGGATCGTAAACCAGCCAGCCGACGACTTGGCGTTCGAACGTATCGTCAACGTGCCAAAACGCGGCATCGGCGACAAAGCCGTCGAGAAAATCCACATTGTTGCCCGCGCCGAGCGCGCCCCACTCTCGGTCGCCGCCGCGCGGTTGGTTGGAACCGATGAGTTGACTGGAAAGGCACGCAAATCGCTCGCCGATCTGGTGGTCGACATCGCCCGCTGGCGCGACGAAGCGGCGCATATGTCGCCAGCGAACCTGACGCGGCTGATCATGGACGAATGCGGCTATACGGCGGTGTTGCAGGCAGAACGCAGCACCGAAGCATCGGCCCGCCTCGAAAACTTAAGCGAACTTGCGCGCGCGATGGAAGAATATGAAACGCTTGGCGAGTTTCTGGAACATGTCAGCCTGGTTATGGACAATGACCGCGGCGATACCGGCGCAAGCGTCACGATCATGACCATTCATGCCGCCAAGGGCCTTGAATATGACAATGTCTTTCTCGTCGGATGGGAGGAAGGGATATTCCCATCGCAACGCGCGCTGGACGAAGGCGGGCTTGCTTCGTTGGAAGAAGAGCGCCGACTGGCCTATGTCGCGATAACCCGCGCGAAACGCCGGTGCACCATCATCCATGCGGCAAACCGGCGCATTTATGGCCAGTGGACCAGCAGCATTCCCAGCCGTTTCATTGAAGAACTGCCGCTCGACCATATTGAGGCCGAGCAGACCATGACGGGCGGTGCATCACTTTGGCGCGCCAACTGGAGCGAACAAACGGATCCGTTCGCGCATCTGGCGGCGGCTAACCAAGGCCGCAGCAATGCCCGTGGCCCAGGCTGGCAACGGGCAGCCACATCGGGCGGATTTAACCCGCGACCGCAACGCATTGCGGAAAACACCCGTAGCGCGGTCAGCCTTGGCAATAAAGGGCGCAGCGACTTGAGCGTTGGTCTGCGCGTCTTTCACGAGAAATTCGGTTATGGCAAAATCGCGGAGATTGAAGGCAATAAGCTTGTGATCGAATTCGAACAGGCGGGCCGCAAACGGGTGATGGACAGCTTTGTAACGATCAGCTGACGTATCTGCTCTGGTAATGCCTATCGCTTTGCGGTTATGGAAAGCCATGACTGCGGGGGCTGCACACATCATATCGGACGCACGGGCCGCGCTTGGCCGCCGCGACGCGGCTTCTGCAATACGCTTGCTGTCGGAATTGCCCGATGCCCAGATGCCTTGGCTCATGATGGCGCAAGCCTGTAGCCTAGCCGGGGATGCCAAGGCAGAGGAAGCTGCGCTGCAGCGCCAGTTGGAAATTGACCCGCGACATTTGCCAGCGTTGATTTTGTCGGGCGAGTTAAAGGCACGCTTGGGTGATGACCGTGCGGCAAACTCATTCTTTCAAGCAGCGCTTAACCAAGCGGCGACGATGCCAGACGTGCCAGCATCCCTGCACCCCATGCTGAACCGTGCACGCGATTTCATCGTGCAGGTACAGGCAAAATTCGAACAGCATTTGGCTAATGGACTTACCCAAGCGGGTTTGCATCGTGACGGGCGGGTGGGCACGGCAATCGACATGTTGCTCGGCAAAAAGCAGCTGTACGTGCAGCAGCCGTCAAGTTTTTATTTTCCCGGACTCCCGCAGCGCCAATTTTATGAACGTTCGGAATTTCCGTGGGTCGCTGAAGTCGAAAATGCAGTACCGGCGATGCAAGACGAATTGCGCGCGGTATTGGCTGATGGGCAAGACTTCGCACCTTATGTGGAAGCGAGCAGCGATCGACCAAGAGCGGCGAACCCGCTGATCAACGACCCGAGCTGGGGCGCGTTTTATTTCTGGCGCAACGGCGAAAAAGTTGTAGCCAACGCGTCGCGTTGTCCGGCAACGATGGCTGCGCTGGAATTGGCGCCGATGCCGCGCATCGATAAACGTTCACCCATTGCCTTATGGTCATTGCTAAAACCCGGTACGCATATTCAACCGCACCATGGGCTTTTGAACACACGGTTGATTTGCCACATACCGCTCATCGTCCCCGACGACTGCGCTATTCGCGTCGGCAACGAGACGCGTGCATGGCGCACCGGCGAGGCGCTGATTTTTGATGACAGCTTCGAACATGAGGCGTGGAACAAAAGCGCAGATACCCGCGTTATTTTGTTATTCGAAATCTGGAGACCGGAGATTTCTGCCGAGGAACAGGCTGCGCTCACCACCATATTCGAGACGATCAACGACTATCAAGGCATGCCCGAAGATGCTGGATAATGGCTGGCCTCGTGAAATGGCCGCTAGCAGCGTCATCAACAATCTCTTCATTGCCTTGGGCAACACCAGCCGATAGGCAAATGCATCATGTCTGACACCACCGCCAACATCCACCCGCTCAGCATAGCTGACTTTCGCTATTACTGGCTCGCACGGTTTATGGCGGTGCTGGCAACAATGGGGATGGTCGTCGTCATCGGTTACCAAGCTTATGACATCGCGCGCAGTGACTATGGCATGTCTATCCGCGAAGCGTCGTTACAGCTTGGATTACTGGGCTTTGTTCAATTCGTGCCGCTTGCGTTGTTGACCCCTGTTGCCGGATGGGCTGCCGACCGGTGGGAACGCAGGACAGTCGCGCGGCTTGCCAACAGCATCGACATGATGGTGGCGTTGGCACTTGGTTGGTTCACTTATATCGATGGGCTTACCCTGCCCCTGCTTTTCGTATTTGCCGCATTGCACGGCGTGGCTCGCGTATTTGTCGGACCATCCATGTCAGCGATCGCGCCCAATATTGTTCCACCGGCGTCATTGCCGCGCGCCATCGCGCTGAGTTCAATCGCGTGGCAAGTCGGGTCTGTTTTTGGTCCAGCTGCCGGCGGGCTGATGTTCGCCCAGAATGCATCGCTGCCTTATTGGGTTTCAGCAGGCTTGATGTTTGCCGCAACAATCAGTTTGAGCTTTGTGAAGCCAGTCCATCCGCCCCGCATGGAGAGAAAAACCCACCCCATAAGGCAAATGATCGATGGCCTGCGTTATACATGGTCCGAACGTTTTCTGCTGGGTGCCATTACCCTTGATCTATTTGCTGTCTTACTTGCAGGCGCCACCGCAATGCTGCCCGTGTATGCGCGCGATATCCTGATGGTCGGACCGGATGGCCTTGGCCAGTTGCGTGCCGCGCCCGCAGTTGGGGCGTCCGTCGTTGCGCTTATGCTCGCGATCTGGCCATTACGCCACAATGTCGGCGCCAAAATGCTTTGGGCAGTGGTGGTCTTTGGCGTGGCAACTATCGGTTTTGGCCTGAGCCATGAGATCGGCAGCCATGTTTTTAGCGACGCGCGCATCGGTTTCCTGAACATGGGCGCGGGCATGGCGGTCGCCTTAATCTCACTCATCATTCTGGGCGCGTCAGACATGCTGTCGGTTTATGTCCGGTCGTCTTTGGTGCAGCTCAACACCCCAGATGAAATGCGCGGACGCGTAAGCTCTGTATCTGGCCTCGCCATTTCCGCCTCCAATGAATTGGGCGAGCTACAGTCCGGTGTGGCGGCGGCGGCACTTGGCCCTGTCGGCGCGGTTGTATTCGGCGGCGTTGGTGCCATATTAATTACTGGAATGTGGGCGCGGCTATTCCCCGAGCTTAAAAACGCCCGCACATTTGAACCACAATATAGAGGAAGCAACCCATGAAAGCCCAATCGATCCTCGAAACCATCGGCAACACCGCGCACATCCGGATGGGGCGTATGTTCCCCAATGCCGAAGTCTGGATCAAATCCGAACGGTCGAACCCCGGTGGTTCAATCAAGGACCGCATTGGTCTTGCGATGATCGAGGCGGCCGAGAAGGACGGCAGTCTGAAACCCGGCGGCACGATCATTGAACCGACGTCCGGAAATACCGGCGTTGGCCTTGCCATGGTTGCGGCGGTCAAGGGGTATAAGCTCATCCTCGTCATGCCAGAGTCCATGTCGCTGGAACGCCGGCGGCTCATGCTCGCTTATGGTGCCAGCTTCGACCTGACGCCACGCGAAAAGGGCATGAAGGGTGCGATTGAACGTGCTTTGGAACTCGTGTCACAGACCCCCGGTTCGTGGATGCCGCAGCAGTTTGAAAACCCGGCCAATGTCGACGTGCATGTGCGGACGACATCGCAGGAAATCTTGGCAGACTTTGCCGATACACCGATTGACGCCTTGATTACCGGCGTTGGCACAGGTGGTCACATCACGGGATGCGCAGAGGTTTTGAAGAAGGCCTGGCCCAATTTGAAGGTCTTTGCGGTGGAACCTACGCTGTCGCCAGTGATCAGCGGTGGCCAGCCCGGGCCGCATGCGATTCAAGGGATTGGCGCAGGGTTTATTCCCGCCAACCTGCACACCGCCTTGTTGGATGGTGTCATTCAGGTCGATCCTGAAGTTGCCAAGGAAACCGCACGACGCGCCGCGCGCGAGGAAGGCATGCTGGTTGGCATTTCATCCGGCGCAACACTTGCCGCCATCGCGCAGAAGCTGCCCGAATTACCAGCGGGGTCACGTGTTCTTGGTTTCAGCTATGACACCGGCGAACGCTATTTGTCAGTGCCGGACTTTTTGCCCGTCGATTAAACAAAAAATGCCGGGACATAATATCCCGGCATTTTTGTATCTCAGCATGAACCGCCCGAACGGTTACGCTGCGGCGAACATCTCTGGCGACAAGGCCATTAACGCTTCACTGCCCGCTTCAATCTTGCGACGAAGCGCACCGCAATCGGGCAGATACCGCTCCGCAAAATAGCGCGCGGTTACCAATTTGGTTTCGTAAAACGCCGCATTGCCTGTGCCGGCATCAAGCGCGCGTTGTGCCGATTCCGTCATCCTTAGCCATTGCAGGCCAAGCGCCACAATGCCCATGATGTGCATGTAATGATGCGCACCCGCGCCAATGTTGTTCGGATTCGCCATGCCATTTTGCATGAACCACATGGTCGATGCCTTCAAATCGCCACTGGCTTTTTCAAGACGGGTTGCGAAATCTGCGAGTGCCCCGCCCTTTGCGGCCGCACATTCATCGTCAACAATCTTGAAAAGCGCCTGAATTGCGCGGCCGCCATTTTGCGCCAGCTTCCGGCCAACAAGGTCCATCGCCTGAACGCCGTTGGTGCCTTCGTAAATCATCGCGATACGGGCATCGCGCACATATTGTTCCATGCCCCATTCGGCGATGTAGCCATGGC
>JACCDI010216460.1_pt1 | contig 15340 bp, 14 predicted proteins | sample 7442791 | NCBI WGS metagenome assembly JACCDI01 (sample SAMN15323434, study PRJNA562643) | freshwater metagenome | isolation source: river surface water | place: USA:Blue River Watershed | collected 2017-08-15 | reverse complement strand
TATTGCTCCGGCAAGGATTACCTCAGCACCGTAGCCAAGGGTTGCCTGATACTTCGGTAAAGATGCTCCAACCGGCATGAAGATTGTTGCTTTAATACCAAGTTGCTTGGCCGCTAGGGCAACACCCTGAGCATGGTTTCCCGCTGATGCTGCAACCACCCCGCGCTTTTTCTCCTCAGCGCTTAGACCGGAGATCATGTTGTAAGCGCCGCGGAGCTTGTAGGCACCGGTGCGCTGCAGGTTCTCACACTTGAACCAAACATCGGTTCCGGTCAGCTCAGATAGCCAGTGGCTTGGCAGCATCGGGGTCTTAATGGCAATGCCGCGCACATTCTCGTATGTGGTGTAGAAATCGTCGAGAGTGGGCAGCTTGTTTGTCATCTCAGAGACCTTAGAACTTCGAATGAGTCAAAGTCTAGTGATTTAGAAGCTGGTACCAATCTTGGTCAGGCGCTCGATGCGCTTTGGAATTGGTGGGTGGGTAGAGAAAACTCGCTCTACGAAACCAGGCTTGATTGGGTCATTGATGTACATGTGAGCCATGGATGAGTTGACCTTGCGCATCGGACGACCATATTCGCCCAGCTTCTGCAGCGCCGATGCTAGCCCCTGTGGGTACCTGGTCATCTCGGCACCAGAGGCATCGGCCAGGTACTCACGCTGACGGGAAACCGCCGCTGACACCATCGGACCAATTAGCGCGGCGACGATCCAACCAACGATGCCGATCAAGATCATGAAAACTTGCAGCTGACCCTGGTTTGAGTCGCGGTTGTTGCCTCCCATTCCGGAGAACCAGGCCATACGCATGGCAAAGTCCGCCAGGATTCCAACCGCAGACACCAGACCAAACACGATGGTTGATACTCGGATGTCATAGTTCTTGACGTGACCAAGCTCGTGAGCCATAACACCCTCAAGCTCGTTGTCATTCATGATGTCGAGCAGTCCGGTGGTTGCCGCTACAACAGCGTGCTTGGGGTCGCGACCGGTGGCGAAAGCGTTTGGTGCGGGGTCGTTGATGATGTAAACCTTGGGCATCGGCATGCCCTGCGAGATGCTCAGATTCTCGACGATGTTCCAGAGTCTTGGGTTGTCTGATTTCTGAATTGGATAGGCACCACTCATGGCGATAGCCAGCGAGGAAGCCGCGTAGTACTGAAACAGCGCATACCCAAAAACGAACAGGATGATCAACAGGGCACTGGATCCATTGCCGGAAACCTCACCCCACCAGTAGGCGAGGGCGCCGAGTAGCACCACAAAACCCGCAATGATAATTAGGGTGTTGCGCTTATTGGCAGATATCGCCGAATACACAGAGCTCTCCTAGAACTTGACCTGCGGTGGCTCTTGAATAGCGGCAGGATCCTCCACCTCAAAGAACTCACGCTCTGAGAAGCCGAGGTTCTTAGCAAAGATGTTGTTTGGGAACTGTTGAATCTTGGTGTTTAGCTCGCGCACTCCCCCATTGAAGAATCTGCGCGAAGCCATGATCTTGTCTTCGGTATCGGTTAGCTCGCGCTGAAGCTCCAAGAAGTTCTGCGAAGCAACCAACTGAGGGTAGGCCTCGGAGACTGCAAACAGGCTCTTCAGAGCACCCTGAAGCATGCCCTCGGCCTCGGCGGCCATGGCCGGGTGAGCCAGTGCCTCAGGAGAGACGGTCGCGGCTCGTGCCTTGGTCACATTCTCGAAAACCTCACGCTCGTGTGTGGCGTAGCCGCGCACGGTCTCAATCAAGTTTGGAATCAGATCAGCTCGGCGCTTTAGCTGGATGGTGATGTCACTCCAGGCCTCATCGACTCGAACCTTGAGGGTGACGAGTGCGTTGTATGTGACCCAGAGGTAGATACCGATCACGGCAGCAACCACGAGGATGATTAGAAAGACTTCCATTGCTCTCCTAGCTTGAACCACTCAACATTATGAGCCAGAACTGGCAGTTTGCTGTGCGCAGGCTAGAAGAATTTTGTGCCCCGAGTCGGACTCGAACCGACACTTTGACGATTTTAAGTCGTCTGCCTCTGCCATTGGGCTATCGGGGCAATGCAAAAGGCCCGGGGAGACCCCGGGCCTTCGGCAAGTTTACTTACCGGGTTTGGTGGCCCAGGTTGAGAAGAATAATCGAGGGTTACGAACCTGCTCGATGGATACCAAGTCGCGGCCGAGGATGAAGTTCCATACCCAACCGGAGACCACGCGAATCTTGCGCTCCCAGGTTGGCATCGCAAGACCGTGGTAACCGCGGTGGAAGATCCACGCGATGAAGCCAGTTAGGCCGATCTTGCCTGACTGGAATGCGCCAACGCCGATACCCAAACCAGCAACCGCACCGAGGTTTTTGTGGAAGTACTCGCGGATCTCTTCACCGCGAATCGAAGCGACGATGTTCTTTGCCAATAGCTTGGCCTGGCGAACCGCGTGCTGAGCGTTTGGAACGCAGTAGCCGCCCACTCCGCCGCCGGATAGGTCTGGCACAGCCGAGACGTCACCAGCAGTCCATGCTCCTTGGTAGACCTTCTCTCCGTCGACGATCTGCAGCTTGGCATTAGCGCTGATGCGGAAACGTGGATCGAGCGGGAAGTCAGTGTTCTTAGCAACCGGAGCTGCCGCAGCACCAGCAGTCCAGATGATTAGGTCTGAAGCAAAGCTCTCTCCGGTGGAGAGCTTGCAGATGCCGCCCTCTGCTGACTCGAGTTGGGTGTTGAGGTGGATCTTCGCGCCGCGCTTATCCAGGTTTGCCACTACCCACTCCGCGGTCTTTAGTGAAACCTCAGGCATGATGCGACCCATTGCCTCGATTAGGTGGAACTTGACGTCCTCGAACTTAATCTCTGGGTAGTGACGCAGTAGATAGGTTGCTGTTGAGCGCAACTCTGCGAAAGTCTCGATACCGGCAAAACCGCCGCCAACAACTACGAAGGTGAGCAGTCGATCGCGAGCTGGGCCAGGTTGCAAAGCTGCAGCGCGCTCGAAGTTGCCGATTAGACGGTTTCTAACCTCTACAGCTTCTTCGATGGTCTTTAGACCAATCGCCTCCTCGGCGATGCCCTTGATCGGGAAAGTCCTGGTGACAGCACCCGCGGTCATCACGATCTGGTCATACTCAAGGTTGATTGACTTGCCGCCCTCGATCTGGATGGTTGCCTTGCGAGTCTTGTGATTCACCTTGGTCATGCGGCCGGAAATCAGCTTGGTCTTCTTTAGGTGCTGACGGTGGGAGACGACCGCGTGACGGGGCTCAATGTGGCCGGCTGCAACCTCAGGTAGGAACGGCTGGTAGGTCATGTATGGCAGCGGGTCAACCATGGTGACCTCAGCCTCGTTTTTGCCCAGTAGCTTCTCCAGCTTCCAGGCGGTGTAGAAACCGGCGTAACCACCACCGATGATCAAGATTCGCTGAGGGGCCTTGGGGTTCAAAATCTCTTCAGCTACTGCTTTTGGGGTGCGGGACTTCTTGGTCACTTCGCTCATGCTCGAGTATTACCTTCTCGTTTTGATCTAGCTCTGATTCCTGCTGCGCTTTGAACGCAAGAAGATCCAAAGCAGCGGTGCAAGGGGGGCTAACACCCAATACAGTAGCGGATTGAGCCGCCATGAAACAGCATTAGAGCTCGTTAAATCAGTATTCGAGACCGATTCGGAGACTGTCGTCAGCTCGGGTTGAGACTGACCTGGTTGATCTGGGGTAATCAACTCCGCCTCTTGCTCACTTGAGCCTGGCCGGTAGAGCCTCACCCACTCGGCCAATGACCCAAGTGGGTTTTGCTGTGAGGTTAGCTTGGACTCAACTGCCGCCTCAGGGTCGATGACACCAAAGCCATAAACCGCATCAAACCCCGGTTCTCCCAAATCGCTACTCGAGGCAATGAGTCGCTGAATCAAGTCATTGGCAGATGCGCTCGGATCCGCCTCAAGCATCAGGGCAAGTAACCCAGAAACCAAGGGTGCCGCTGCAGAGGAGCCATCCCACTGACGAACCTGACCACCGGGATAACTTCCTATCAGATCCTCCGCTGGAGCTGTGACCGCAAGAGAGATACCGGTTGTTGAGGCAAACTCAGCCCCAGCTCGTTCCTTAGATACTCCACCAACGGCCACCACACCCGGCATGGTGGCCGGGGCACTGGGATTCGATTGTTCACCAAGTCGATTTCCGCTTGCAGCCACAACAATCACATCGTTTTCGAATGCGTAGCTGAAAGCACCGTCCCAACTCTTTGGCCAGGACTTTGAGTTTCTAGACAGCGAGATGTTGATTATGTCTGCGCCTTGATCGACCGCCCAAACCACTGCCTGAGCAATCTGGGTGTCGGTATCTGCGCCCTTGATACCCGCACCAACACTCAGTGCCAGCAACTTGGCTCCTGGCGCTACACCCTTCACTCCAGCTAGGTCACTACCCTGACCGGCGATGAGGGAGGCAACCATCGTGCCGTGGTGACCCGCGGGTCCAACCCCTGCGGTGCCATCGGGTGCGCCAACTCCAGAGAAATCTCTTCCGGCGATAACCGTTCCAACTAAATCGGGATGGGTGTCATCTATCCCGGTGTCAATCACCGCGATGGTGACACCCTTGCCGCTAAAGGGAAGGTCGGAGAAGCCGTAGTCAGATAACCACCACTGCTCCCCCGGTGTGACCAAAGCAGCGACTGCAGCAATCGCTGCAACTAAACGCACTGGCACCTACTCGGTGACCAGTCGAGCTCACTTAGCGCCAGATCTCCGATCGGGTTCACCCCTGGGCCTTTTGCCAAAGAGTGTCCCACCAATGCGTGGAGACACTTGACTCTCAGCGGCATGCCTCCGGCTGAAAAGTCTTCGATTTCTTCAACTCTTTCAATTGCTTCGCGCTCTGCGAGATAACTTTGGTGCGCTTGTTGGTAGGCCTTGGCGATTGACTCGTCCTCCGCGAGCAGATCTTGGTAGCGAACCATGACTCCCGATGCCTCCAAGGTCGAAACGGCAGCTGTGGCGGCAGGCTGGGTTAGGTAGTAGAGGGTTGGAAACGGGGTGCCATTACCCAGTCTTGGTTTAGTCTTCACGACCAATGGCCTGCCGCAAACACAACGAGCTGCAATATCCAGGATGTCTCGAGCAGGTCGACCAAGCTGCCTTGAAACCTCCGCGATATCCTCCTGGGAGACACTCACTTTTCTTTGACTCCGGTGTCGAGCGCCGAGCGGAGGACCGATTCAACAATTGAGTCGACCCAGTTCTCTCTGGCGGCGGTAGCCTGGAGTGAGATTTCGTCAGCATTTCGCTTCTTCGCGAGCGCCGCACCCAAAGTTCCCGAGGTGTCGGAGAAGTCCATGCCCTCAGAGTTCATCACGAGGTAGGAAACCTCTCCTGGAAGCACGTAGTAGAGCCGGTCTCTGGCTTGAGATCTGATGTAAACCGGATCCTGCCATCTATCGCGCTCCGCCTGCATATCAGCGACAGCCTGCTCAGCAAGCTTGATGGACTGCTCCATCTCGGTGATCTGCCGGCGCTGATCAAGGTAGGTCTGGACATCTTGTGAAACAAGGAACGTGCCGAGCACGATGACCAAAATTACACTCACGGAAACGCTATTCAGCTTGAGCATGCGCGCCAACAGCTTGCCCTGAGATAGGGCAACCGGCACCTTTGGCTGAATTGGTTTTTGTGGCATAAGAGCTTCAGTTTAAGAGAAAGCCCGAGTGAGGCGTAACCCCACTCGGGCTATCAGCGAATTCTTAGCCCTGGTAACGAGGGAAAGCGCTGCGTCCGGCGTAAACCGCGGCGTCAGCTAGCTCCTCCTCAATTCTCAGCAGCTGGTTGTACTTTGCAACACGCTCGGAGCGAGCTGGCGCACCGGTCTTAATCTGACCTGCGTTGGTGGCTACAGCTAGGTCCGCGATGAAGGTGTCCTCGGTCTCACCGGAGCGGTGAGAAATGATTGCCTTCATGCCCTCGCGCTGAGCGAGAGATACGGCGTCCATGGTCTCGGTGAGAGTGCCAATCTGGTTCACCTTCACCAAGATCGCATTACCTGCCTTTAGGTCAATGCCCTTCTGCAGGCGTGATGGGTTGGTTACGTAGAGGTCGTCACCAACCAGCTGCACCTTTGAGCCAAGCTCTGCAGTGATCTTGGTCCAGCCAGCCCAGTCATCCTCGGCCAGTGGGTCTTCGATCGATACCAGTGGGAAGCGAGCCAGTAGCTGTGCGTAGTAGGAAATCATCTCGTCGGAGGAGCGCTCCACACCCTCAAAGGTGTACTTACCGGTCTTCTCATCAAAGAACTCGGTTGATGCAACGTCCAAGGCAAGTGCAATCTCGCTGCCTAGCTTGTAGCCAGCGTTTGCGATGGCCTCTGAGATTAGCTCCAGGGCTGCAGCATTGTTTGGTAGGTCAGGAGCGAAGCCACCCTCGTCACCCAAACCGGTGGCTAGGCCCTTCTCGGAGAGAAGCTTCTTTAGTGAGTGGTAAACCTCAACGCCCCAGCGGATTGCCTCGGAGAAGCTCTCGGCACCGTGAGGGACAATCATGAATTCCTGAATGTCAACACCGGTGTCAGCGTGAGCACCACCGTTGATGATGTTCATCAGTGGAACTGGGAGCACGTGGGCATTTGAACCACCTAGGTAGCGGTAAAGCGGAAGGTTGACACTCTCGGCAGCGGCGCGAGCGTTAGCAAGAGAAACACCCAGGATCGCATTTGCTCCGAGCTTCTTCTTGTTCTCGGTGCCATCCAGCGAGATAAGTGCTGCGTCAACCAGACGCTGGTCGGTCGAGTCAAAGTCAACCAGAGCCTCATCGATGTCCTCGACTACAGCCTTGACTGCATTCTGAACACCCTTGCCTAGGTAGCGATCCTTGTCACCATCGCGGGACTCGTGCGCCTCAAAAGCACCGGTTGATGCGCCCGATGGAACCGCTGCGCGGCCAAAGCTGTCGTCGGACAGCAAAACCTCTACCTCGATGGTTGGGTTTCCTCTGGAGTCAAGAATCTCTCTGGCTCCAACTGCGGTAATGATTGACAAAGGAATCTCCTTATTGGGTGGATTTGTGATTGCCCACAACAGGGCGGAAAACTTCGCTGTATTCGGGCTAAAGTCTAGCGACTTAGCCGATTGGCTTGATATCTAGCTCGCCAGAATCAGTCAAAAATGCAAAGTGGCTAAAACCCTGCTCGGCGAGCTCGGTAAGCAACGCTTTGACATTCTTGGGCTTTCTATCAAGTCGCACTCGGTATTCACCCAGTAACGAGTTCTGCACCTCAAGCGCTCGCGTAATCGACTGAGCCTCATCGACTAACAACACCAAACCTTTAGCCTGGTGCCCATTGCCCTCAACCAAATCCACGATGCGCTCTATGCCCAAAGAGATGCCAACCGCGGGCACATCGGTTCCAAGCCACTTCCCAACCATGCCGTCGTAGCGACCACCGCCACCAATCGATGAGCTGCTGGCCGGGTGTTCAATCTCGAAAATGGTGCCGGTGTAGTAACCCATGCCACGAACCAGTGTCGGGTCATATCTCAGGCTCTTTCCAAATGCATCAAAGAGCGGCTGAAGTAGCTCGGGAATTTCAAGGTTCTCCAGGCTTGACAGCCAAACACTCGCTTTTTGCGCAACGGCGTTACCAAACTTTTCTTGCAGCTCGCCGCAAACGCCATCGACACCTATCTTGTCTAGTTTGTCGATTGAGATCATTGCGCTCAGGGCCGCCTTGGGCTCCACTCCGAGCGCTTGAATCGAGGCAGTCAACAACTCTCGGTGATTGACCCGGATGGTTGCACCCTCGACACCCATTGCTCTGAGCGCTGCGAGCGAAGCGGACAGCAATTCAAATTCGGCGAGCATCGAGTCATCGCCGATGATGTCAATGTCACATTGAACAAACTGGCGATAGCGACCCTTTTGCGGCCGCTCGGCACGGAATACAGGGCCGGTCTGGATAGCCTTCAAAACCCTTGGTAGTTTCCCTTGGTTGGATGCGAAGTAACGAGTGAGCGGAACCGTAAGGTCAAATCGAAGCCCGAGATCCGCAAGTTCGCTCCCGTTTTCAAGAGCGTGGGTGAACTCCTCACCTCGTTTTTGAACCTTGAAAACTAGCTTTTCGTTGTCGCCACCCTGTCCAGATTGGAGTCGCTCTAAATCCTCGAGAATTGGAGTCTCAATCTGCTGAAACCCTCTCGCCACATACTCAGCTATGGCAGCTGAGATCAGATGTTCGCGCTTGGCTTTCTCAACTGGGAGAAAGTCACGCATTCCGCGCGGTGCATTTACCTGAGGGGCCATTAGGTAAGTTTCGCATAAGGCTCGTAACAACTGTGTCTAATTGGTGCCTTGGTTGCTAGTGTTTTGCCATGTCTGAACAAAAGCGTGGCCGCGGTAGACCGGTCACCACCGACCCACAGGAGGTTGGTCTAACCGCACTACGGCTATTCGTAGAGCGAGGCATTGACAAAGTCACCATGGATGAGGTTGCAATCGCTGCCGGAATTTCAAGGTCAAACCTGTTCCGAGTCTTCCCATCCAAGGCAGCCGTGGTTTGGGGCGGTGTTGAGCGATTCAATGAGGCGCTCACCTTGGCTCTTGAAGCCTCCACCGAAAAATCCCTCGTGCTGGTGCTCCACAAATCATGGGTAAATGCCATGCAGGTGATGGACAGCTCACTCGAAACCGTGCGCTTGAGACTGAAGTTGATATCGGGCTCACCCGAGGTCTATGGCTGGGGAACCGGTCAACTCGAGGCTTCCAGAAGAGTACTGGAGCACTTCATCGCCAAACGCGAGGGCGAAGGCGTTAGAGCCAAAATGATTTCTTCTGCCTTGATGGCCGCTTCGATGGCGGTACTCACCTGGTGGGCTGAGACCAATGATCCCCGACACCCCTCAGAGGTTTTGGACGAGTCCTTCGCGCAATTCGAGCAGATATTCGCGCAGGTGAGTTAGTCAGCTATTCCGATAACGCCCGCATCTGTGGCGTCGGATAGTTCATAGCTTCGAATTTCAACCTGCAACTCCCTGGTTGCCTCTCGCAGGGCTCGCTCCGGGTCTAGCCCCTGCGCCTTTGCCGACTGCACTACCGCCAGCAACAACTTGCCTAGCTCGGCTTCAGTTTCAAGTGGGATGCTGGGTTCCTCAAGGTCTAGCATCCCGAGCTTTTCTGCCTTCCCCATGACCTTGCTGGCTAGCGCTAAGGCCGGCATCGCCTGGGGAATGCCATCTAATACTGAGGTGCGACCGGGTTTTTCCTTTTTCTTGTGGTTATCCCAGTTGATCATGACCTCATCACCGGTTTGAGCCCTGAACTTTTCCTGCTCCTCATCACTTCCGAACACGTGTGGGTGACGAGAGCGCATCTTGAGCTCCATGAACTCTGCGACATCCTCGATATCAAATGGCTCACCGAGTGTTCCGGTAGAGCCCAGGTCGGAGTGGAAAATCACCTGGTAGAGGACATCGCCGAGCTCCTCGATTACCTCCTCGCGCGAGCCAGACTCAATCGCATCGATTAGCTCATAGGTTTCCTCAAGCAAATACTGAATCAGTGAGCGATGAGTTTGCTCAGCATCCCAGGCGCATCCACCCGGAGCGCGCAGTTGGTGGGCGGTATCGATAAGGCTCTTTAGCTTTTCCATTACTTCCCTTGGTAAATAAGCGCGAAGGTCTTCCAGAGCCAGTCAATCACCTCAGCGTCTCGAATTGGCTCTAGGTCCGCGGATGTTGGTGCGGGCATGGTCAAAAGTTTTGAGGAGTGCAGATACCTCACCCCTGGAATTTTGTGACTGAGGGCTACCAGTTCGGTCTCGGTTAGCTCCACCGGAGCAAACTTGGCCTGCAGGCCAAGTAGGTTCACATCTTTCAAACCGAAGCGATTTGCTTGCTGACGCAGGTGTGTGACTTCGATTAGGTTCTTCACGCTCTGCGGTGCTTTGCCGTAGCGGTCTTCAATCTCAGCCAGGATCGCATCGAGCCGACCTCGGTCACTCTTGGCCGAGGACTCGGCAGAGAGCTTGTGATAAGCCTCGAGTCGAAGTCGTTCTGAGTCCACATAGGCACTTGGTATGTGGGCATCGACCGGTAGCTCGAGCTTTAGCTCTGCCGGGGAGGATGTGTCCTCCCCCTTGAACTCGGCAACCGCTTCGCTAATCATGCGAAGGTACAGGTCGAACCCAACACCAGCGATGTGACCTGATTGCTCTCCCCCGAGTAGGTTCCCAGCACCTCGAATCTCCAGATCCTTCATGGCAACCTGCATACCGCTACCAAGTTCGTTGTTGGTTGCAATTGTCGCCAATCGGTCATGAGCGGTTTCAGACAGCGTTTTTGATGGGTCATAGAAAAAGTAGGCGTAGGCACGCTCCCGGGAGCGACCGACTCGACCACGAATCTGATGCAGCTGCGAAAGCCCAAAATGCTCTGCGCGATCAACAATCAGGGTGTTGGCGTTGGGAATATCAATTCCCGTTTCGATGATTGTGGTGGAGACCAACACATCAAACTTGCGCTCCCAGAAATCCACCACGATTTGCTCCAATTGCGCCTCTGGCATCTGGCCGTGAGCAACCGCGATTCTCGCCTCCGGCACCAGCTGCGCCAGATCTGCGGCAACCTTATCGATGGTTGAAACTCGGTTGTGGACAAAGAAGACCTGCCCCTCGCGAATCAACTCTCGCCTGATTGCTGCCGCAACCTGAGCCTCGGAGTAACCACCGATGTAGGTGAGGATTGGGTGCCTCTCCTCTGGTGGCGTTGCCAAAGTGGACATTTCTCGGATTCCGGTCACTGCCATTTCTAGGGTTCGCGGGATTGGAGTCGCGCTCATGGCCAACACATCCACGTTGGTTTTTAGCTCCTTGAGCTTTTCCTTGTGTTCAACGCCAAAACGCTGTTCCTCGTCGATGATGACTAGACCCAGATCTTTGAACTTCACTCCTCCAGCCAGGAGTCTGTGAGTACCTATCACCAGGTCTACCGCTCCGGATTCCAAACCGCGAAGCGTTTCCTTCACCTCTTTATCGCTCTGAAATCTCGAGAGCGGTCTCACGCTTACTGGAAAACCCTGGTAGCGCTGGGTAAAGGTCTGTAGGTGTTGACGAACCAGCAGCGTGGTTGGTACCAACATGGCAACCTGCTTGCCATCTTGGATGGCCTTGAAAGCAGCTCGAATTGCGACCTCTGTCTTGCCGTAACCAACATCGCCAGCCAAAAGGCGATCCATCGGGATCTCCTTTTCCATGTCGCGCTTTACTTCCTCGATGGTGTTGAGTTGATCAGGAGTTTCTTGAAAGCTGAAGGCCTCTTCTAGTTCATGTTGCCAGGTGGTGTCTGGACCGAATGCGTAGCCTCGGGATTTCATGCGAGCGGAATAAAGCTTGACTAGGTCGATTGCAATTTTGCGAACGGCCTTGCGGGCATTTCCCTTGACTCTCGCCCAATCGGTACCTCCCATTTTTGAGAGCACCGGAGCCTCGCCGCCCACGTACCGGGTGAGCATATCGAGCTGGTCGGTTGGCACGAACAAGGTGTCGCCGGGATATCCGCGCTTTGGCGGGGCGTACTCGATAACTAGGTACTCACGGGTGTGCTGCCTAGGACCGGAACCATTGGAGCGCTGAGCAAGCTCTTTGAATCTGCCAATCCCGTGAATCTCGTGCACCACAAAATCGCCTGGCTTTAGCTGCAGTGGATCAACCTGTTGACCTCTGCGCTTGGCGAGCTTGCGATCTGATTTTGCAACGTAGCCAGCGCTTACCCCGAAAAACTCAGACTCCGAAATGACTATCAAATCGTTTTTCGAGGTTGCAAAGCCGTTGGCCATCTCACCTACCACGACTGTCACATGACCTGTGGTCGGAGTGCCCAAAAACTCACTGAGTACGACAGGAATCTCGGCTTTCTGAAACAGCTCAACCATGCGCTCGGCAGTGCCGTGGCCCTGAGCCACAACCACCAACCTAGCTCCAGCGGACTGTTGATCACCAAGCCACTGAAGGCCCTCTTCGAGCGTGTGTCTAGGTATCTCACGAAGTCCAAGATCCAGACTCTGCTCGGTTGGTAGCGAAGTGATGGAGATCTTTGGCTGCTTGATTAAATCAAGCAGCTGGTCGAACTCCATAAACCCACCAGTCGAGAGATCAATCGGTGCTTGAGATCCCTCAATTGCTGCATCCCAGGCCGCGTGTAGAAACTCCAGGTTGGTTTGAACCAAATTCTCGGCTCTAGCCCGAAGCTTCTCTGGGTCTACCAAAAACACATTCGCATCTTTGGGAAAGTAATCAGTGATAGGACCCATTCGCTCCGCTAACACCGGGGCTAGTGACTCCATACCCGAAGCCGGGATACCGTTGGCGATCTTCTCCAGCATTTCCTTGAGGTTTGGAAATTCGCCCATCATCTCCCGAGCGCGCTGCGCCACCACGGGAGTGATCAGCAACTCCCTGGCTGGGTAGAGCTCGACCGAGTTCACATTCGATGGGATGGATCGCTGATCAGCTACCGAGAACTCACGAATGTCATCTAGCTCGTCACCGAAAAACTCCAGTCGGAGGGCGTGCTCTGCAGTGGTTGGAAATACATCCACAATTCCACCGCGAATCGCGAACTCTCCGCGCTTGGAAACCATATCAACACGCTCATAAGCCATCTCGATCAACTTCAGACCAAGTTCAGGAAGCAGATACTCACCACCGCGCTCCAGCGTGAAAGGTGGGTGTTTTTCGAAACCTCCGATAATTGGCTGAAGCGCGGCCCTGACAGAAACCAAGACCACTACGGGGTGATCCGCACCCTTGGAAACCTCGTGCATGCGATTGAGCGCACGCAGCCTGCGACCAATCGTCTCGGGAGCAGGAGAGAGTCGCTCGTGAGGGAGGGTCTCCCAGGAGGGGAGTTCGATTAGTTCGAGTTCTGGGACTGACGAAAGCAGGCTCGCCACCTCCCCCGCCTGTCTACCTGATGGCACCACTACAAGCGACAGACCGCGAGATTTAGTTAGTGCCGCGATGGCAAGAGCCTGGGTTTTCGGAGGAGCATAAAGCTCTGTCGACTTCGAGAATCTGTCACTTAGATTCTGAAACGGGTGTGACTTAGCCACCTCTTCAATCAGGGGACGGAGGGTCACCCCAGAATTTTAGGCTCTGAAACTAGCTTTTCGACCTGATCGGCGGCAATTGCCACCAGCACATCCAACTCTTTCTTCTCAACACTTGAGAAGTTCTGCAGCACAAAGTCCGCAACCTCCATCGAGCCCGGAGGTCGGCCGATTCCGAAACGGATCCGGTGGAAGTCATTTCCAAGGTGTTTGATGATGTCGCGAAGGCCATTGTGCCCGGCGTGACCGCCAGAAAACTTTGATCGGATATCGCCAAATGGGATGTCTAACTCATCGTGAACCACGATGAGGTTTTCGGTCGGGACGTCAAAGAATTTTGCAACCGCTGATACCGGGTTGCCAGAGAGATTCATGTAGCCGAGGCTTTTTAGGAGCACCAGCTTGTTGCCGTTTAAGTTGCCCTCTGCAATGAAAGCGAGGGACTTGTGAGTTTTGAATTTTGCACCAAGGCGCGTGGCAAGTTCGTCAACCACCATCTGGCCAACATTGTGCCGATTGTGCTGATAGCTGGGCCCGGGGTTACCGAGCCCAGCTATCAGATAAATCGAATTACTCAGCAGCGGCCTCAGGCTCTGCTGCAGCGCCTGCCTGGGTCTCAACAACCGAAGCAACTAGCTCGCCAGCAGGCAGGTCTAGGGTTACACCCTTTGGCAAAATGATGTCCTTGGCGGTGTAGTGGTGACCAGCTGCGGCCTCCTTGGAGATGTGAAGCTCCACGAACTCTGGAACGTGAGTTGCCTCAGCCTCAAGCTTTACGGTCTTGTGCTCTAGGTCAACGATGGTGCCACCCATGGCCTCACCGATTACGTGAACCGGTACCTCGACGTGGACCTTCTCGCCCTTTACAACCTCTACTAGGTCAACGTGCTCGATAACCTGAGTCACTGGGTCCTTAGCTGCGCTCTTGACTAGAACCAGCTCAGTCTTTCCAGCAATGTTTAGCTCCAGAAGCGCGTTCTTGTGGCGAAGTGCCAAACGGATCTCGTGGGCAGGCAGTGAAATGTGGCGGGTTGCGTTTCCGTGTCCGTAGATTACGGCTGGAGTCTGACCAGCGGCACGTAGCTTGCGGGCTGCACCCTTACCAAAGCTCTCGCGGACAGTTGCAACGATCTTGATCTCTGACATCTTTTCCTCAATAGTTCGTGGCGAGGAAAAGACCCCGTCGATTACGAGCCCTTAGGACTCCTCGCCGCTGCTTCGCCTAGCCTAGACCAGAGCGGGCCGAGCTGGCAAGCCTAGGCGTGGCCAGGGAACAGTGAATTGACGGAATCGTCGTAGAAAACAGCCGCAATTGCCTTGGCAATCAAAGGAGCGATCGATAGCACTGTCAGGGAAGCAAACTCTTTATCCGGAGTGATTGGCAAGGTGTTGGTCACCACCACCGAGTCAATTACCGGGTCTGATAGTCGCTCCACCGCTGGGTGGGAGAAGACCGGGTGAGTTGCCGCCACGATTACTCGCTTGGCACCATTGGCCTTCAGGGCCTTAGCGGCGGCCAGGATGGTGCCACCGGTGTCGATCATGTCGTCAACCAGCAGGCAGTCACGACCCGAAACCTCACCAACGATTTCGTTGACCTGTACCTGGTTTGGACGGTCTGGATCACGACGCTTGTGGACAATCGCAAGCGGAGTTCCAAGACGATCTGCCCAGATATCAGCCACGCGAACTCGACCCGAGTCCGGCGAAACCACGGTCAGGTTATCGGTACCGAAGGTTGCAGCAATGTGATCCGCCAGCATCGGCAAGGCCCACAGGTGATCAACCGGTCCATCAAAGAAGCCCTGGATCTGCGGGGTGTGCAGGTCAACTGACATCAGTCGCGAGGCACCGGCTGCCTTGTAAAGGTCGGTCATCAGTCGAGCGGAGATTGGCTCGCGACCCTTGTGTTTTTTATCCTGACGGGCGTAGGGGAAGAACGGTGCGACCACGGTGATGCGTTTTGCACTAGCGCGCTTCATGGCGTCAACCATTAGCAGGTGCTCCATGATCCAGTGGTTGATTGGCTGAGGGTGCGCCTGAATGATGAAGGCATCTACGCCGCGAACACTTCGTTCGTAACGAACGAAGGTCTCTCCATTGGCAAAGTCGTAAGCGGTCATAGGGACCAGCTCGGTGCCGAGGATCTCGGCTACCTCTTGAGCAAGCGGCTGATGAGCTCGGCCGGAGGCAATTACTAGTTGTTTGCTGGCGGCCTTCTCGATTGCCATTGCTACTCCGTATCGGTTGCTGCTTGTGCCGACTTTGAACCTGG
>JACCDI010895269.1_pt1 | contig 15343 bp, 17 predicted proteins | sample 7442791 | NCBI WGS metagenome assembly JACCDI01 (sample SAMN15323434, study PRJNA562643) | freshwater metagenome | isolation source: river surface water | place: USA:Blue River Watershed | collected 2017-08-15 | reverse complement strand
CGGCATTGTATTCGACAAAGGTCATCGCCCCGGCGAACAGCGCCACAAGCGCCGCCATCTGCTGGGCGTCCTTTGTCACCCCCGGCAGGATCGCCGAAGGCATGGCGATCAACGCCATGACAAGTATGGCACGCAAAATTGCGCCCGACAGCCGTGAAGCCACTGCTCTCTCACCTTCCGGCCGGGTGGCGCCCTTGTCGTTCGGGTGCCTTGATCCGGCTGTTTTCCGCACATTATGGCGGTTTGCCTCAATCTTGCCCAAATTGTGCCTACTTTCGGCTGGCTACGCAACAACTCCCATACTTTTGAACATGGTTTTTGGGCGCTTTCGCGGTGAAGGTGTCGCCGGAATGCATCAAGACCGTGCAAAAACAAAGGCCGCCCGGTGCGGTGCTGCACGGGCGGCCCAAGATGTTGTGGTCAGCGGAAAATCAGGCCCAAGGGCGCAGAGTCGCGTTCTTTGCCTCAAAGCTGTCGATCGACGCCACTTTTTCCAGGGTCAGGCCGATGTCGTCCAGACCGTTCAGCAGGCAATGCTTGCGGAAGGGGTCCACGTCAAAGCCAAAGGATTGCCCGTCCGAGGTGGTCACGGTCTGCGCTTCAAGGTCCACGGTCATACGGGCATTGGCGCCCTTTTTCGCATCGGCCATCAGCACCTCAACGGCTTCGGGCGGCAGCACGATGGGCAGGATGCCGTTCTTGAAGCAGTTGTTGTAGAAGATGTCCGCGAAAGAGGTCGAGATGACACAGCGGATGCCGAAGTCGAGCAGCGCCCAAGGCGCATGCTCACGCGACGAACCGCAGCCAAAGTTGTCGCCGGCCACGATGATCTGTGCGCTGCGATAGGCGGGTTGGTTCAGCACGAAGTCGGGGATTTCCTGCCCGTCTTGGGTATAGCGCATCTCGTCAAACAGGTTCTTGCCCAGACCCGAGCGTTGGATCGTTTTCAGGAACTGCTTGGGGATGATCATGTCCGTGTCGATGTTGACCAACGGCATGGGTGCCGCGATGCCGGTCAGGGTGGAGAATTTGTCCATGTCTCGTATCCTTGGGTTGGGGCTAGGCCCCGGCGAATGAAAAGCCGATCTCGGCGGCGAAATCGGCCAGAAAGCTGTGGGCGCGGGGGCGTCCGCGCAAATGGATCTTGCGCAGGCGCGAGGCGTAAAGATGGGCGACCATCGTGTCAGGACCGAACCAGCCGGTGACACCGCCCTGCGGGTTGAACCACGCATCGCCCATTGACCACGGCAGAGGGTTCAGCACGCGCATCGGCAGGGCGTGGATATGCTCGCCATGCTTGGTCAGCATGGCGGTCAATCCGCGCGGCCCCATCAGGTTCGGCACCAGCAGGCAGGCGATGGCCAGCCGTTCCGACGGGACGGCCGCCATGACCTCGGCCCGGTGTTCGTCGGGCAGCCAGTCGGGCACCTGCGTCGGATCGGTGGCAACCGCGATCAACTCGGCCAGCGCGGCGGATGATCTTGGCATCCTCAGCACGGCGTTGTTGATGCAGGGACCGTCTTCATGACCGATGAGCCACCCTCCGGGCTGCACTGCCAAGGGCCGCAGGCACAGTGCGTCGGTGTCCACCCAGATCAGATCGGTGTCGCGCATCAGATGCAGGCGGAACAGATCGGCGGTCTGGGCCGGGGCAAAGCCTGTGATGCCAGCGGTGTCGAACACCTCTGCCGCCGGGCGGGTTTGCACGCCGTCCGGCACGGCAGGCGCACGGGCCGCTGTGTGAAACAGCGTCACCGCATGGCCGCGATGGACAAAGGACGCCAGCGCCAGCTTGTCCAGCCAGCGCAGCTTGTCCCCCACCCAGAGCGAGGCTACGGCGGGAAGACCCGCCGCTTGCGGTTCCGCCGCCGTCACCGTCAGGCCGTTGCGGTCATCAGGTCGCGCACATCGGTCAGGTGACCGGTGATCGCCGCCGCCGCCGCCATCGCAGGCGACAGCAGGTGCGTGCGACCGCCCCGGCCCTGACGCCCTTCGAAGTTGCGGTTCGACGTGGCCGCGCAACGCTCACCCGGCGAAAGCTGGTCGGGGTTCATCGCAAGGCACATGGAGCATCCGGCCAGCCGCCATTCAAAGCCCGCATCGATGAAGATCTGCGCCAGACCCTCGGCTTCCGCCTGCGCGCGGACGAGACCCGATCCGGGGACGACCATCGCACGCTTCACGGCGATCTTCTTGCCCTTCAGGATCTCCGCGGCAGCACGCAAGTCCTCGATCCGGCCATTGGTGCAGGACCCGATGAAGACCGTGTCGATCTTGATGTCGGTCAGCTTCATGCCCGGCGTCAGGCCCATGTAATCCAGCGCGCGCTTGGCGGCTTCGACCTTGCCACCCGCGAAATCTTCGGGTGCCGGAACGGTGCCGGTGATCGGCAGCACGTCTTCAGGGCTCGTGCCCCAGGTCACGACGGGGGCGATGTCTTCGCCCTTAAGGGTGATGACCTTGTCGAAATGCGCGCCTTCATCGGTGAAGAGCGTTTTCCAATAGGCCAGTGCCGCCTCCCACTTGGCCCCTTTCGGGGCATGCGGGCGGCCCATCACATAGGCAAAGGTCTTTTCATCCGGCGCAATCAGACCGGCGCGCGCGCCGCCTTCGATGGCCATGTTGCAGACGGTCATGCGGCCTTCCATCGACAGCTCGCGGATCGCTTGGCCGCAATATTCGATGACATAGCCGGTGCCGCGCCGTGCCGGTGGCACCGATGACGGACAGGGTGATGTCCTTGGCGGTGACGCCGGGGCGCAGGGACCCGGTGATTTCCACCTTCATGTTCTTGGATTTCTTCTGGATCAGCGTTTGCGTCGCCAGAACATGCTCCACCTCGGACGTGCCGATGCCATGCGCCAGTGCACCGAAAGCGCCATGCGTGGCGGTGTGGCTGTCGCCGCAAACCACGGTCATGCCCGGCAGGGTCCAGCCCTGTTCGGGGCCGACGATATGCACGATGCCCTGACGCACGTCGGAAACGGGGTAGTAGTTGATCCCGAAATCCTTGGCGTTCTTGTCCAGCGCCTCGACCTGAATCCGCGATTCCTCGTTGTCGATATGCGTGTCGCGGCCTGCCGTGGTGGGCACGTTGTGATCCGGCACGGCGATGGTTTTTTCCGGCGCGCGCACTTTGCGGCCTGTCATCCGCAGCCCCTCAAAGGCCTGCGGCGAGGTCACTTCATGGACCAGATGACGGTCGATATACAAAAGGCAGGTGCCATCGTCGGCCTGATGCACGACATGGTCATCCCAGATCTTGTCATAGAGGGTACGCGGAGCGGTCATGGGCTCATCTCTCTCGGATTTTGGCAATTCAAAGGGGGGTGTGCGACGGGGTCGCGCAGACTGGGGGGTGCGGCAAAGCACGCACCGGCAGCGCCTTAGCGCAGACGTGCAAGAACAGACCGGCTTTCACGGGTAAAGCGCCACGGCAGGCGGGCGTGATCGGCCATGTCGAAGAAGCGGTTCATGGCAGGCTAAATACCCTCGAATCCCCAGCGAAGCAAGCTAGGTGACAGACAGGGTGTCAGGGGGATGCAATGCGACGGATGGGATTGGCGCTGGCACTGCTGGCAGGATGGGCGGGGCAGGGGATGGCAGACGAACGCAAAGGCTATGAGATGCCCGCCTATACGGTCGAATCGACCGAGGGCACGCGCGAGGTGCGCGCCTATGGCCCGCGTCTGGTGGCCGAGGTGGCCGTGCAAGGCGACCGCAAGGCTGCGATCAATACCGGGTTTCGCGTCCTTGCGGGCTACATCTTCGGCGGCAATGAAGGCAGCGCGAAAATCGCCATGACCGTTCCCGTCGATCAGGCCGATCAGGGCGGCGGAGTCTGGACAGTGCGCTTTACCATGCCATCGTCATTCACCGCCAATACCCTGCCCAGGCCCGACGATGCTCGCATCACCCTGCGCCCCCTGCCACCGGCGCGGATGGTGGCCGAGTCCTTCTCGGGCCTGCCCGACAGCGATGATCTGGCCGCGCGGGCCGCGGCTTTGGCCGAATGGGCACAGGCGCGGGGGCTGTCGGTCACGGGTGGGCCCATCTATTCCTTTTATGATGCGCCGTGGTCCCTGCCGTGGAATCGCCGCAATGAGGTGGCTTTCGCCTTGAACTAAGCGTTCCCGCTTGCACAATCCGCCGCCGTCCGCTATCGCGCGCGCTTCGCGTGCCGTTGAGTAACGGGCATGGCGATGTTACCCTAGCAGGTAACCCTTGCGCCGGGGGGCTGACTGGCGCGCAACCCTGGAGGACGATGTCCTGTCTCATTCTGACCCTGCGACCGGTTTGCCGGTCGGACCGCGGGCGCCGCGCATGACCACCGCCGCCGAGACTGTCGGCTATACGGCTGACGAACTGCTTGCCCGTGTGCTTGCCTCGCTGGACGACGACAAGGCCGAAGATGTCGTGCAGATTGACCTGCGCGGACGCTCTGACGTGGCCGATTACATGGTGATCTGCTGTGGCCGGTCCTCGCGTCAGGTGGCTGCCATCTCGGAAAAGCTGGCCGACCGTCTGAAGCAGGAATTCCGCCTGTCCTGCAAGATGGAAGGCAAGGAAACCGGCGATTGGGTGCTGATCGACACCGGCGATGTCATCGTCCATGTCTTCCGCCCCGAAGTGCGCGAATTCTACCAGTTGGAAAAGATGTGGCTGCCCTCGGGCGCCAACGCCTCGCACGTCTGACATGCGGGTCCACCTTTGCGCAGTCGGGCGGCTTCGGTCCGGCCCGGAACGCGATCTGGTGGAGGATTACACCGCCCGCTTTGACCGCACCGGGCGGGCGCTGTCGCTTGGCCCGTTCGTGGAGCACGAGGTCGAGGACAAGAAGAACGCCGGGATGGAGGCCGAGGCCGAGTTGTTGGCCCGCGCCATCCCGTCAGGGGCCTTGACCGTCTGTCTGGATGAGCGCGGCAAGGTTCTGTCCAGCCCCGAATTCGCCGATCATCTGGCGCGCTGGCGCGATGGCGGACGGCAGGATGTGGCCTTTGTCATCGGCGGCGCGGACGGTATCGCGCCCGTGCTGCGCGACCGGGCCGATCTGCTGATCTCGTTCGGGCGCATGGTCTGGCCACATATGCTGGTGCGGGTCATGATCGCCGAACAGCTTTACCGCGCGGCGAACATCCTGTCGGGCGGGCCGTATCACCGGGTCTGAGGGCCGGGCCGCTTTTCCCACCCGTCCTGCGGCGCAACGGTCTGGGCGGACCGGATGGCCGGGCATCGCGGCGCTGGCGGCCTGCGCCGTCTCGCCGATGGTTCAAGCCGCCACCGATCTTGGCCGAAGCGCGCAACCGGGCAGGGGGGATCGTGCCGTACGTGCGGTGGCGTCGTTGCATGCGTGTGGCCTCTCCCCTACACTCGCCCCATGCGCGCATTGATCCTATGCCTTTTCCTGACCTCGCCCGCCCTTGCCGATCCGGCGCTGAACGGGGACACTCCGCCTGATCAACAGGCGGGGGGGCACATGGCCTATACGGGGACAGAGGCGGGGTTTCAGGACTGGCTGACCGCCTTCCGCCCCCGCGCGTTGGCAGCGGGTCTCGCGCCCTCCACGCTGGATGCGCTGGAGGGCCTTGGCTTTGACCCGGCGGTTGTGGACAAGGACCGCAACCAGAGCGAATTTACAAAGCCGATCTGGACCTACCTTGACAGCGCGGCGTCGGACGACCGCATCGCTGCAGGGGAAAAGGCCCTGGCGCGTCATCGCGCGCTCTTTGACCGGTTTGAGGCCGCTTATGGTGTTGACCGCGAGGTGGTCGCCGCCATCTGGGGTCTGGAATCCGCCTATGGCACCTTCCGGGGCGATATCCCGACGCTGCAAGCGTTGGCGAGCCTTGCCTATGACGGGCGGCGCGGGGCCTTCTTCGAGGCGCAACTGATCGAGGCGCTGAAGATCGTGCAGGACCGCCACATCCCGGCCGAGCGGATGCGCGGATCATGGGCCGGGGCGATGGGGCATACGCAGTTCATGCCCTCGTCCTTCTGGACCTTCGCGGTGGATTTCGACGGCGACGGGCGGCACGACATCTGGGGGGATGATCCAACGGATGCCTTGGCCTCTGCCGCCGCCTATCTGTCCAAATCCGGCTGGACCAAGGGGATGCCCTGGGGGGTGGAGGTGACGTTGCCCGAGGGCTTCGATTACGCCCAAACGTCGGAGCGGGTGAAGAAACCCGTCGCGGAGTGGCAGGCGATGGGGGTGCGGCTGGCGGATGGCGGGGCGCTGCCGGATCACGGGCTGTCATCCGTCCTCTTGCCTGCGGGGCATCAGGGGGCGGCCTTCCTGATCTTTACCAATTTTCAGGTGATCGAGACCTATAACAAGGCCGATGCCTATGTGATCGCCGTTGGCCATCTGGCGGACCGTCTGAAGGGAGGGCCCCCGATCCGTGCAAGCTGGCCGCGCGAGGACCGCGCCTTGACCCGTGAGGAACGCGTGGAGTTGCAGCGTCTGCTGACCGCCGCGGGTTTTGACGCCGGGGGGGTGGATGGGCTGATGGGGCCAAAGACCATCGCCGCCGTCAGGGCATGGCAGATGGCGCAGGGGCTGGTGCCGGACGGATATGCCAATCCGGCGCTCTTGGCGCGGTTGCGATAGGACAGACGGGCACGCCGCCACGGCCGGACAGGACGCGTGTCACGACCGGCGGCGCAGGGCCGCCCATGCCCCAGAGGCGCAGACGAGTGTGATGCCAATCAAGGCCACGCCATCGGGCACATGGGCAAAGGCGAACCAGCCAAGGCCCGTGGCCCAGACCAGATGCAGGTAGTTGACCGGGGCGAGCAGGCCCGCAGGGGCCTCGCGGTAAGCGGCGGTGAACAGGACATGGCCCACCGTCGCCAAACCGCCCAGCACCAGCATCAACACGACATCCAGCCCGGTCACGGTCTGGACGGGCGGCGTGAAGGCGGCACCGATGCCAAAGCCCAGCGTGCCGATCAGCGCGGTATGCCACAGCATCGCCACCGTGCTTTCCGTCCGCGCCAGCAGGCGGGTCAGCAGGTGGTAGGCCGTGCCGAACCCCACATTGACCAGCGCCATCGTTACACCCAAAGGATCAAGCCCGCCTCCCGGGCGCAGGATCAACAACACCCCGGCAAACCCCACCAGCGCGCCCAGCCATCCGGCCAGCCCCACCCGCTCGCCCAGCACCGGTGCCGAGAGCAGCAGCACGACGAAGGGCGCGAGGTAAACGATCGCCACCGTCTCGCCCACCGGCATCACCCGCAGGGCAAGGCTCATGGTCAGCGAGGCGAGGGCAAGGCAGATCCCGCGCAGCGTGACCAGCCAGCGGCGGTTCACCTGCCACAAGCCCGGCCCCAGTCGCGGCCAGAGGACCAGCGTGACAAGCGCGAGGTTCACCGCATAGCGCGCGGCGACCACCGGGGCGACGGGGTGGCGCATGGTCAGATGCTTGGTGACCACATCAGAGGCCGCAAAGGCCAGCGTGGCAAGAACGACAAGGGCGATGCCCTTCAGCGGGCGGGGGGCGGTGCTCACAGGCCGGTCGTCCGCTCGATATGGTCGGGATAGCGCGCGCCGGTGACGGGGATCGCCTCGACCGCCGTCGTCAGGGCGGCGACATCGGCTGGGGTCAGGGACAGGTCCAGCGCGCCAAGGTTTTCCTCCAGCCGCGCCAGTTTCGTGGTGCCGGGGATCGGCACCACCCAGGGCGCACGGGCCAGGACCCAGGCCAGCGCCACCTGCGCCGGTGTGGCCGCATGCGCCTGCGCCACGGCGCGCAACAGATCGACCACCGCCTGATTGGCCGCCCGCGCCTCGGGGGTGAAACGGGGCAGGATGGTGCGGAAGTCGCCCGGCTTGATGGCCGTCGTGGCATCCATCGCCCCGGTCAGAAAGCCCTTTCCAAGCGGCGAGAAGGGGACGAAGCCGATCCCCAACTCTTCCAGCACCGGCAGGGTCGTCGCTTCGGCCTGACGCGACCACAGGGAGTATTCGCTTTGCAGCGCGGCCAGTGGCGTGACCGCATGGGCGCGGCGGATGGTCTGCGGCCCGGCTTCGGACAGGCCCCAGTGGCGCACCTTGCCTTCGCGGATCAACGCGCCGACGGTGCCGGCGACATCCTCGATGGGCACGGCGGGATCGACGCGGTGCTGATAGAACAGGTCGATGACCTCGACCCGCAGACGGCGGAGCGCGCCTTCGCAGGCGTGCCGGATCGTCGCGGGACGGGAGTCGAGCCCAAGGTCAAAGGACCGCTCTGCCGACAATCCGGGCCCCATGTCGGCGGGCAGGCGAAAGCCGAACTTGGTGGCGATGGTCACCTGATCGCGGACGGGGGCCAAGGCCTCACCCAGAAGGTATTCGTTGGTGAAGGGGCCATACACCTCGGCGGTGTCGAAAAAGGTCACGCCGCGGTCCACGGCACCACGCAGGACGCGCACCATGGCGGCGGGGTCGGGAATGTCGCCGTAGGAATAGCTCATCCCCATGCAGCCCAGACCAAGGGCAGAGACGGCCAGTCCGCTGCGGCCAAGTTCGCGCTGTTGCATGGCAAGGTCCTTTGCTGTGGGGCGGGGCTTTCGATGCGTCAGGACTAGCCGGTTTTGGCCACCGCAATAAGCGTGTATAATCGGATAAGGTCCATATTGCAGGTTCATGAATGAAGCGGGACGAACTGGGCGATCTGGTCGCCTTTCTGGCGGTGGTGGAGGCGGGCGGCTTCACCCGCGCGGCGGCGCGTCTGGGCACGTCGCAATCGGCGCTGAGCCACACCATCCAGCGGCTGGAGGCGCGGCTGGGCGTGCGTCTCTTGCACCGCACGACCCGGCGCGTCGCCCCGACCGAGGCGGGAGAGACCCTGGCCGCCGCCCTGCGTCCCGGTTTCGACGGCATCTCCGACGCGGTCGCCACCGTTCAGGGCCAGCGCGACCGCGTGGGCGGCACCGTGCGGATCAGCACCAGCGCCCAGGCGGCCGAAGCGCTGCTCTGGCCTGCGATTTCGGCGCTTGTGGCCGACCATCCGGCGCTGAAGGTCGAGTTGAACGTGGAATCCCGCTTTGCCGACATCGTGGCCGAACGCTTCGATGCGGGGGTCCGTCTGGGCGAAAGTCTGGAGGCTGACATGATCGCCGTCCGGATCGGTCCGGACATGCGGATGGCCTTGGTGGCCGCGCCCGGACATGTGGCGCGGCACGGACTGCCCGCCCATCCGCAAGAGTTGACGCGCCACGCCTGCATCAACCTGCGTTTCCAGACCTTGGGCAATCTTTACGCGTGGGAATTCGCCAAGGATGGCCGCGCCTTGACGGTGCGCGTGGAGGGGCCCTTGATCTTCAACACCGCGCCCTTGTGCCGCGAGGCGGCGCTGGCGGGGCATGGCTGGGCCTACCTGCCCGAGGACCACCTGACCGCGGATATTGCCGAAGGCCGCCTGATCCGCGCCTTGCCAGACTGGTGCCCGGCCTTTGCGGGCTATCACCTTTACTATCCCAGCCGCCGCCAGATGTCTCCCGCGTTGCAACTGGTCATCGACAGGTTGCGCTGGCGTGGCGCAAGCTGAAGCCCTCTCTGCCGCGCGTGCAGGTCATGCCGAACCGGCCAGTTGCGCCACATCCGGGATCGGTGACCGGAGGGGACGCGGTCACCAGCAGCAGAAGCCGCCATCGACCAGCAGGTCAACGCCCGTCACATAGCTTGCGGCATCCGACAGCAGGAAGACGGCGGGGCCGACCATTTCATCGACATGGGCCATGCGCTGCATCGGGGTTTGTTCTTCGAACAGTTTGGTCTGATGCACCATCTCGGGGCGGGTGTTCATCGGGGTGGCGGTATAGCCGGGGCTGATGGTGTTGACGCGGATGCCGCGCCCGACCCATTCCATCGCCATCGACTTGGACATGTGGATCACGCCCGCCTTCGAGGCATTGTAATGGCATTGCGAGAGGCCGCGGTTGACGATCACCCCCGACATCGAGGCGATGTTGACGATGCACCCGCGCCCGTTTTTCAGCATCGCCCGCGCCTCGGCCTGACAGGACAGGAAGACGCCCTTCAGGTTGATGTCCATCATGGTCTGAAACTGGGCCTCCTCCATCGCCTCGGCCGGGTTGGCATTGGCGATGCCTGCGGCGTTCAGGGCCAGTGTCAGTGGGCCAAGATCTGCCTCGGTCTGCGCGACAGCTTCGGTCAGAGCGGCACCAGAGGTCACATCGGCGGCGATTTGCAGGCTGCGCCGGCCGGTGGCGGCGATGAACTCTGCCGTCCGCGCCAATCCGTCATCGGTGCGGCGGTCCAACAGCGCAACATCCGCGCCGCATTGGGCCAGACCCATCGCGATGCGCTGCCCGATGCCGCTGCCCGCGCCGGTGACAAGGGCAACCTGCCCGGAAAGGTCAAAAAGTTTCGGCGCGTTCAAGGTGATCCCCGACATATCCATCGTTCCTGCGGTTAAAGTGTCGCCAATTCCATGATCGAGACGTCATTCGCCTCTTGTCGGTCAAGGATACCGGCCTGTTTGCCATGCGCCATGACCATGATACGGTTGGACACGCCCAGCACCTCTTCCAGATCAGAGCTGACCACGATCACCGACACGCCGTTGCGGGCGAGGTCCATGATCAATTCGTAAATCGACGACCGCGCGCCGACGTCGATGCCGCGCGTGGGTTCGTCCAACACCACGACACGCGGATTGCGGGCCAGCCATTTGGCCAGCACCACCTTTTGCTGATTGCCGCCCGACAGCTCGCCCGCGTTCTGCGCCCCGTGGCCCTTGACGCCAAACTTGCGGATGAAGCCATCGGCAAAGGCATTCAGCCTGCGCGCCGTAATCCATCCGCCGCGCGTCAGTTCCGGCAGGTTGGCGTAGCCGATGTTTTCGGCGATGGAGTGATCCAGCACCACGCCTTGCAACTTGCGATCCTCGGGGACAGAACCATGCCGTTTCGGATGGCGTCGATGGGGGAGCGAGGGGTGATATCCTGACCGTTCAGCGTGACGGTCCCGCGCGCAATCGGATCGGCCCCGGTGATGGCGCGGACAAGTTCGGTGCGTCCCGCGCCCATCAGCCCCGCGATGCCGAACACCTCGCCCTTGCGGACCGAGAAAGAGATGTCGCGGAAGGTGTTGCTGGGGGAGGTCAGGCCGTTGACCGCCAGCGTCACCGCATCGCCGGGCAAAGGCACGGCGGGGAACATGCGGTCGAGTGACCGGCCCACCATCGATTCCACGATGGATCTGACAGGCACATCGCCCCGGTCAAATTCCTGCACCTTGGACCCGTCGCGCATCACGATGATGCGGTCTGCGATCTGGCGGATTTCCTCCAGCCGGTGCGAGATATAGACGATGCCCACGCCATCGGCTTTCAGCCGTTCAATCTGGCGGAACAAAAGCTGGGTTTCATCGCCGCCCAAGGCAGCGGTGGGTTCATCAAGGATCAACAGCCGCGCGTTCAGCGTCAGCGCCTTGGCGATTTCGATCAGTTGCTGGTTCGCGGTCGACAGGCCTTCGACCAGACGCGAGGGCGGGATGTCCAGACCGAGGCGTTTCAACCCGGACTGCGCGCGGTCCTCCATCGCCTTGCGGTCGATCCGGCCCCCCTTCATCAGATAGCGCCCGACAAAGACGTTTTCCGCGATGGACAGTTGCGGCAGCAGTTTCAATTCCTGATGGATCATGCCCACCCCGGCATCCATCGCCGCACGGGGGCTGGCCGGGGCGTAGGGCGCCCCAAGCCATGTCATCTCACCCGAAGAGGGCTGGACGGTGCCGGAAATGACGTTCGAGACCGTCGATTTCCCGGCACCGTTTTCGCCCAGAAGCGCCACGACCTCACCCGGATAGATATCCAGATCGACCCCATGCAGCACCTCGATCGATCCATAGGATTTGCGGATCGCACGCAGGGACAGGATGGGCGCGGTCATGGCACAGGCTCTTTCGATCAGGGGTGGTTGGCCACGAATTCGGCGGCGTTGTCGCAGGTGGTCAGCACCGCTTCGGACACCTGACGTTCCGGAACCGTCTCGCCGTTGGCAACCGCGATGGCCGAGTCGACGGCCAGCACGCCCATGCGGCGGGTGGACTGGGTGGCGGTCACGACAAACGGGCCTTCGCACTTGGCCAGATATTCCAGCGCCGAGCCGTCGCCGTCATAGCCGCCGATCACGACCTTGTCGGACAAGTTGGCCACGTCCACCGCCTTGGCCGCGCCCATGGCGATGCCGTCCGCCTGACCGAAGATCATGGTGATGTCGGGGTTGGCGGTCAGCATGTTCTGGGTGATGGCAAAGCCTTCGTCTGCCGACCAACGCTCGGTCCACTGCTGGTCAACCAGTTCGACGCCCGCATTTTCGCCGATGGCCTTCATGCAGCCTTCGGTGCGGTCGATTTCCGGCGTGGTGCCCTTCTGGCCGTGGATGATGACCATCTTGCCTGCGCCGCCTGCGCGTTTGATGATCTCGCTGCACACCTGATAGGACGAATTCACGCCCTCGCCGCCGATGAAGGTATCGCCCGGCTCACCTTCGGGGAAGCGGTCGACGTTGATGACGGGGATACCGGCCTCACGCGCCAGACGGGTGGGGACGGCGGCAGCGGCAGCCCCGGCGGGGATGTAGATGAAGGCGTCGATGCCTTGGGTCATCAGGTCCTGCACTTGGCTGACCTGCGTGGCGGTGTCGTTCTTGGCGTCGACGACGATGACCTCGATGCCCTTTTCCTTGCTGTAGTTTTCAACGCCCAGCTTGATCTGGTTGAAGAAGTCGGCTTGCAGGTTCGGCACGGCCAGACCGATTTTCTTCACACCCTCTGCCGAGGCGCCAACCGGCGACAGCAGGGCAGCGCAGGCCGTGGCGGCCATAAGAATCTTGTGCAGTTTCATTTGTTCCTCCTCTGACTGAAACCGGGGCGTCCGTTGAATGCCGGGCGACCCCTCACTGTGCGACGGGCGACATGGCCCGCCGTCTTGGAAACCGGGTGTCGTTGCCGACATCCGGGACGTGCTGTCACTTCCGCTTGCGGAAGGTTTCGGCGGTCACGGCAAGGACGATCACCGCGCCGATGACGACCTGCTGCATGAAAGGCGATACGCTGAGCAGGTTCAGACCGTTGCGCAGCACCCCGATGATCAGGACGCCGATCACCGTGCCGCCAATGCCGCCCGTCCCGCCTGACAATGAGGTGCCGCCGATGACCACGGCCGCGATGGCGTCCAGCTCATAGCCCACGCCGGATGAGGGCTGGACCGAGTCCAGTCGCGCGCCCAGCACAATGCCCGACAGGCCCGCCAGCACACTGCACACCACATAGACCATCACGGTCATGAAGGTGACATTGATCCCGGCCAGACGCGCGACCTCGGGGTTGCCGCCTATCGCGTACAGCGCGCGGCCACCGTAGCGGTAGCGCTGATACAAAAGGCCCAGCACGAAGACGACCAGCATCAGGGCCACGGTCAGCGTCAGGAACCCGCCATAGCGGATGATGGCCGACATGTTGAACCATGCCGGAAAGCCGATGATCTGCTGGCCATTGGTGATCATGTTGGCAAGGCCGCGCGTGATCGACATCATCGCCAGCGTCGCGATGAAGGCGGGCACGTTGAAGCGGGTGATCAATATCCCGGCGACCAGCCCGTTCAGCGCCGCCGCTGCCAGCGCCGCCGGGATCGCGATGCCCATCGCCACGCCCATCTCGACGTTCAGATAGCCCAGCACCATCATGGTCAGCGCCATGACCGACCCGACCGCAAGGTCGATGCCGCCGATCAGGATGACAAAGGTCATGCCCACGGCCATGATCCCAAGGACCGTGATCTGGTCGAGGATGTTGAGGAAGTTGCGCACGGAAAAGAACGTGTCCGTGGCGATTGTCAGGAAGACACAGAGCAGGATCAGCCCGATCAAGGGACCTGTCGCCCCTTTCACAGAGCCGAAGAGGTGCGATGGGCCCTTGCCCGCGCCAACCCGCGATTGCGTCTCCATCTGGTCCTCCCGCCTCTTTCAGTCCTGTTAGAAGCGTCACTAGAATAAATATTCACTACAGGCTGTAAATTCGTATCGGATGGGTGGCTTGGGTGTCAACAGAAATATGACGGCGCCATTCGAGTGTTGACGGGGCTTTTCCACTTGACTTGTTGCTGTGGATTGCAAGTATAAAGGCGACTGGATAATTATGCAGACTGGGGACGCTATGCAGCCCAACGATCTCACCCGGATCGCAAGGCAGATCCGCCGCCGCGATCTGGAGGCCGTGTTCGAGGCGGGCGCAGGCCACATTGGCGGGGAAATGTCGGCCATCGACCTTCTGACCGCGCTTTACTTCCGCGTGCTGCGCGTCTGGCCCGATCAGCCCAAGCACCCAGAGCGGGACAGGTTCGTGCTGTCCAAGGGCCATGTCGCGCTGGCGCTTTATGTCACGCTCGCCAAACGCGGCTTCTTCCCGGAAGAGGAGGTTGCGACCTTCCTCAAGCCCTTGTCGCGCCTGAACGGCCATCCGAACTGCACCAAGGTGCCGGGGGTGGAAACAAATACCGGCCCCTTGGGGCATGGTCTGCCGGTGGCGGTGGGCATGGCAAAGGCAGCCAAGATCATGGACGCGGGCTATCACACCTATGTCCTGACCGGCGACGGCGAGATGCAGGAAGGCTCAAACTGGGAGGCCATCGCCTCCGCCGCGCAATTCGGGCTGGATAACCTGACGCTGATCATCGACCACAACCGCTTTCAGCAAGGCGCCGCGCTGAAGGACACCAACAACCTCGCGCCCTTTGGCAGCAAGCTCGCGGCCTTTGGCTGGGCTGTTACAGACATCGACGGGCATGACATGGGGCAGATCGTCCCTGCGCTGGAAAAACGCACGGGTCGGCCCCACTGCGTGGTCGCGCATACCAACAAGGGGCAGGGCATTTCCTTCATGCAAGACACGGTCGATTGGCACCACAAGGTCCCCAATGCCGAGCAGTTCAAGATCGCGCTTGCAGACCTGTCGGAGAGCCTGTGATGAACGTCGCCACCACTCCCGCCAAGCTGCACGATTGCCGCGACGCCTTTGTGGCCGTGCTGGAACGTCTGGCGGCAGAGAATCCGCGCATCGCCGCCGTGTGCAACGACTCGGTTGGCTCGTCCAAGCTGGGCGGGTTCAAGGCCAAGTTTCCGGACCGTCTGGTGAATGTCGGCATCGCGGAACAGGCGATGGTCGGCGTCGGCGCGGGGCTGGCGAATGGCGGGATGCTGCCCTTTGTCTGCGCCGCGTCCTGTTTTCTGACCGGCCGCTCGTTGGAGCAGGTCAAGGCCGACATCGCCTATTCCAATGCCAATGTGGAGCTGATCGGGATCTCATCAGGCATGGCTTATGGCGAGCTTG
>JACCDI011066174.1_pt1 | contig 15358 bp, 14 predicted proteins | sample 7442791 | NCBI WGS metagenome assembly JACCDI01 (sample SAMN15323434, study PRJNA562643) | freshwater metagenome | isolation source: river surface water | place: USA:Blue River Watershed | collected 2017-08-15 | reverse complement strand
TAGATGAAGAATCTTTAATACCTGTATTTACAGATTATATTAATTCGTTTGCGTCAGATAAAAATTTAGACCCAGTATGTATTGAAAATTATATTAAATTAGGCGGTAATTTACTAGATGTATGTTGTGCGTATCATTATGGTAATGGTGATTTAATGTATGAGCAATTTGGAGAATCTGCCGCAATATATGCTTGTAAAGAAAATGACAATAGATTTTTAGAAATGTTACAAAAATATAATTATACTAATTTTAATGCTGTATTACATAAAGCAGTTTCTTTAAATGCTATTAATCAAGTAAAATGGTTATTAAATTTGCCAACTATAAATGTCAATACATTAGGACAACGATGGAAAACACCACTTTATTATGCTATTATGAAAAAATCTATTGAACTAGTAAAATTATTATTAGAAAATGGTGCTAATCCAAATTTAAAATATGCTATGTGTCAAAATACATATTTAGATTTAGCAATTGATTGTTATGAAAATGAAATTGAATATAATAAAACACAAGAAAGTAAATTAGAAAAAGTTCTAGAAGATCTAAAAGATATTATTAATTTATTGTTATTACATGGTGCAGAAACTAATAATCAATCGTGGCCATTAAATACAAAAAACACACCTGTAAAAACTTGGTAAAACGTTATTCACAATCAATATAAAGTTTATAATTACGAATAATAAAACTTATTAAGTTATGTGGATTACCACACTCATTTGCCTCATATTTAAAATATAATATTTCATCAATTTCGCAACATTCACCGCATACTTGTTGAAATGTTATGTTATCATATAGCAAGTGGTTTTTAACAGATTTAATTGTTACTTGACAGCCGCAGTCCATTATTTTCTTTATTTGTGACATGTTTTTATTGAAAAATTTGCTTATTAATTATATAAATATTTTATTTTTATATTTAAAACGCCTAAATATTTCAAATAAATAAGTATTTAAAAATATTACAATATTAAAATATAATTTAAATATAGGTTAAATGTCTAGACAATGTCGCGGTTACGCAAATAGTTTACCAATTGTAGCACCTATTATTACTGGATTATCTACTACTTCTTCTATATTAGGAACTACTACAGTTGTTACCATCTTTGGTGAGAACTTTCGCAACTATTCTACTGTTTATTTTGGCACTACTTTAATTAATAATGTTACCTATTTTAGCTCTGGACAACTGTCTTTTTATGTTCCATCAATAGCAACAGTAGGCACTTATCCTATACAAGTATTTAACGATACTTTGGCTTCAAATATTGTTTTTTTTACAGTTGATAATTCGGTTGGATTTTGGAAACAAGATTCTACTGGTGCTATAACTAATAGTAATTCTAATGGTGTTAGTATAAGTGGAACTTTACAAGTTAACGCACCTATTAATTTAAACTATTCTCCTACTGCTATTACTACTAATAATATTGGATATCAATTTTCTTTATCATTTTTATCATATTCTAATACATCACAAGGATTTAAAAATATGTTAAATTTAACTACTATTCCTACTGGTGTTTGGTTAGTTACTGGAACTACTGGTAGTAATACAATAGGTATTATACCATTATCAACTATTAGTGAAATACAACTACTTTGTTATAAAAATGGAACTTTAATTGGTAATCAATTCTATCAAATAACATTTACAAATTGTGGTAGTTCATGTAGTATACCTTTTTCTTTTCCTTTTATTAGTAATGGAACAGATCAAATTTGTGTTCAATTATATACTTCGACTACTGATATTACTACTCCAGGTAATTTTAATACATATGTTCCTGGAATAAATAGTCAAATTACATTTTTACGTATTGCTTAAATCTAACAAAATATTATTTACCTATTAAATATATAAGTATGAAAAAACAACTTATATATTTAATTTTAGCACTATTAATTAGTATTTCTTTGTATTTTGTTAGTTATTACTATTTTAATAACAATTATAAATCTGGATTTACTAACAATGATAGTAAAACTATTATTTTGTTAGGAGATAGCATCTTAAATAATTCTAATTATGTTGATTATGAAGATTCAGTTTCCGCTTTAATTAAAAAAACTTGTTTTAGCAACATAATTTTGGCAGCACAAGATAATGCTAAAGTTGAAGATGTTTATCAACAAATTGATAAATTAGTTGGTGATAATAATAAAAATACATATATATTTTTATCAGTTGGCGGTAATAATATGTTAGATACTAAGTTTGTTAGTTTAGACACTTTAAAGCAATCTTATTTAAAACTTGTAACTCATATTAAAACCAAATTTCCAAAATCTAACATATATTTATTAGGATTATATTATCCTTTTGATACTAGATTTAAGAGATATAATAGCAGTATTAGTGAATGGAATCAATTTATTAAGGGTTTAGAATATAAATATATTATGTTAGATGGACTATTAACCAATAAATCTGATATCATATTTTCTATTGAACCATCTGCTACTGGTAGCAAGAAAATTGCTAATGAAATTTGTAAAGCTATTTAGGTATTATATTACTATTAGTATTATATTATAGTATAATATTACTATAATATAAGATTAATGGGAGGCAGTGTATTACCAGCTACAATTGATGATAAAGGTGTATTACGCTTTTTATTTGGTAAAGAAAGAGATATAGATGAAAACCCTGGATGGAGCGATTTTGGTGGCGGAACTGAGGATGGTGAGTCTTATATGTCTACTGCTATTAGAGAAGGTGGTGAGGAACTAACTGGATTTTTAGGCGATTCTAAAGATATTAAGAAACTTTTAACACGTTTTGGAACATATAATGTTACTTATCCTGGCTCTAATGGTCATGGCGGTTATCGCGTTCACATTTTTCCTATGAAATATGATGAATATTTACCTTATTACTATAATAATAACCAACGTTTTATTCAAAAAAAGTTAGACCCTAAGGTGATAAGAGATACAAAAATTTTTGAAAAACAACAAATTAAATGGTGGTCTATTAAGGAGGTTAAAAAAGGCAAAAAAGAATTTAGGTCATTTTATCAAAATATTGTTGACATGATTTTAGCAGATTCTAACAAAATTGAAAATTTTATTAAATTAAAATTATCTAACAAATCTAATAAAACAAAAAAAACTACTTTTAATAAACGCAAAACATATAAAAAATAAACATTTATTTAATAATTAATAAATAATTAATAAATAATTCAATAATTATTTATTAATTTTATTATTTAAATTTATTTTATTTAGTATTAATATAATGGCTCCACCTACTGTGACATATAATAATAGTGATGCTAAATATACTAGATATGAACAAACAACTAGTGCTAGTGTTACTGGAACAGAATTAGCTATTGCTAAAGCTATGTTAACAAGAGATATTGATGTTTTTAATAATAATGCTCCTAATACTACACGCAGCATTAATACTAATTATAAAGATGCTATAGGTTATGGAAATGGTTCAAATATTATGTTTAACCATCAACAAAATGATTTAGGAACTGTTTTTGCTATTGCTGCTCAACATAATGTTGATGGTAATAATAGGTTAACAAATGGTTCTGCTCATACTAGTTTTATTGCTAATTGCGGAACAATTAATGGTTCTTCTAACACTACTGTTGCTGTTACAAATGATTCTGCTGCATATTATGACTCTGAATTACGTTTAACAACTGATAATACTGAAAATATTTTTTACCAGGTTGGATCTAATGGAAGTATTGATTCTAGTAGTGGTACTAGTAGATTTAGTGCTCAATTTGGTTTAGAATCTAATTTTAACGCTCAAAAAGCTGTAAATAGTATTTATAGCACTACTGATAGCAAACACCCTCTTCAAATTGTTGAAGATCAAACTTGGAACACTACTAATTCTTTATTTACTGAACGTGTTGTTGGTCTTACTGGAACACAGGTTGGTGTTACTGGAACACAGTTAACTTCAAGTGCTGGTGTTACTGGTGTTACTGGTACCTTTAAGTATGGTCCTTTTTCTACATTAACAAATTCAACTTCCCAAACATATTATTCTGGAACTACTGGTGTTATTGGTATTGATTCAGCTATTGCTAGTTCAACTAGCAATGATAGAGTATTTTTTGGAACTGTAAAGGGTGTTGTTGATACTGAAAATAATAGTGTTGGTCTTACTGGAACTGCTATTTTGAACCCTGGACCCACTGGTTCAACATTAGCTCTTGTTCCTGTAAATCCTGGTTCTGATCTTCCATCTACAATGACATTATCAGATTTTAAATATATGATTGATGGAGTAATTGGTGGTGCTACTGGATGGAATTATATTTATGATGATTATAGTTATGGAGTAACTGGTGTAGCTGGCGGTGGTTATACTTTTGGCTCTGGTTCTACTGTAAATCCTGGTGGATTATCAATTGATGATAGTAGATTACTAAGAAATAGCACTTATATGCGTGCTTGCTCCACAGAAGGCTCAAATTTTGCTAATACAGTACACTCAATAGAAGTAGTAAATGGTTTTATGTCTCAAGTTACTGAAAACTCTACACAAAATGGAGAAAATTTATTTATCGTATCTGAACCATCAGATGTTTCTGAAACTTTAGGATTAACTGGTTCTCAAAGTCCTTTTATTGTAGACACATATTATACCTCACCATCTTTAGGTGTTAGTGGTATGGCTAATGGAACAGATAAATATTATCGTGCTTCTGTTTCTGGTAATACTGGTGCTTTTTCTGGATATACTGATTTTGAAGTTATTTATGATAAAGACGTTGAAGGTGGAAATACTGTTTTAGGTGCTTCTGGACGTTCTAATTACTATGATAGATTTGTGATCAGCACTGTTGTTCCTTCTTCTTCTACTAGCGCAGCAGGAGTTGCTGGAAGTGATTTTAGTGGTGATAATTATATTGGTAATAATAATGGATTTGCTGCTGTAATTCAAGATGGCAAATCTGGTATTAATACTAAAGCCGATTATACATTTACATCTTCTGCTGCGGCTGCTGGTCTTGCTGGAAATGATGTTGTATTACTTAAATTAACAAATAATAATATTTTAGCTCAAGAAAATACATTTTATGTAAATCCTGGTGATTCTAGTGGTGTTGCTGGTACAAGTTTTACTGCTCGTGGTTCAGGATTTTCTTTATCTTCATTAAATAATGCAGTTGATTTAAGAATGAAATTAGATGCTAAAACTGGATTATCATCAACATTAACTGATGGTTGGACCTATGGTAGAAAAACTGGTTCAGGTTCTACATTAATTACTGACTTATCTAAACCTAATATGTTTGGTAATGCCATTTATCCCATTACATCTAGTACTAGTAATCAAATAACCTTATCATTTTTTGTTGGAACTAATGAAACTGCTACTAACTACGATGCGTTAAATTATTATGTAGATGCTTCATGGTTTAGCACTGTTAGTTCAACTACATATTCTGACACTTATAGAATTGAACAAGACAAATTAACATTTTCTGGTACTTCTACTACAACTGATAGTACCGACTTAGCTACTATTACTGATTCTAATTTGCGTAATAGTCCTAACCTTATTATTAAATCTCTTATTCAATCTTGTAGACTTGTAAAATATACTGAAACTAGAAGTAACCAATCTGTATCATTTAACTTACCATTTGGTCCTTATAGTAATCTTGAAGTTACTAGTGGTTTAATTACAGTTGTAACAACATATTATGGACTAGTTAGAAATTCTGATGGATCTAAACTTCCTGATGGTTATTTAATTTATGTAAAAGATTCAACTGGTGCTAATATTGTTGCTACTCGTAATATATCTGGAAATGCTGTTTCTGGTCAGCCTGCTGGACAGCCTTTAACTGCAGCTGACTTATATGGTTTTACTGCTACTGTTCAAAAGAATACTGGAACAACAGCTAGTCCTACTTGGGAAAATGTTGGTTCATCTATTAATTTTGATCCTGCTTTTAATAATATTTCAACTTTTACAGTTGGTACTGGTTCTATTATTGCTGGCGCAGATATTACTGTAACTGGAACACCTATTGTATTAAATCAACCAACATATTATGTTGAATTATCTACTGCTAATGGAACTAGTTCATATACTTTAGATGCTACAAGATATAATATTACTGCTGATGGTAGTGCTTTAGAAACTTTTTTTAATAACAATACTGTTATTAGCAATAGTAAACCTACTGGTGGCGCTGCTATTGCCAATTTATCTGTAAATGTATCTTTTACATCACCTGCTGGTTCTGGCTCTAATACTATGTCATTACAACCAAATGTAACTATTACAGTTACTGATGGAACTAATATATGGGCTCAATTAGTAACATCCAATGATAATGCTACATCAGATTTTAATATTTGGTATTCTAAAAATCCCGTATTTAAGATAGTTGAACAATGGGGTGCTACTTCTTATAATGATAATACTATTACAACATATAAATTAGGAACAACTAGTACTACTTTACAAGTAGTAGATGGTGTTAAATTAACATATAATGCCAAAGTTGCTTCTCGTTCAGGTAGAACCTTTACACTATTAGGTGATAGAATTTCTGCTTTACCTTGGAATGATTCAACTAATCCATATGCTGGTGCCTATAGCAATATAAGTGAAGTAACCCCTTCAACTGGTTTAGTAATTGGAACAGCTAATAAAAGTAGAATGTTAACACTTAAATACTATCGTGGTAACTCTGTAAATACAACAGGTGTTGCTGGTGTTACTCAAGATCAAGCTACTTTTGAAAGATTTCAATGGAATCGTACACCTACCAAAATTTATATGAGAGTATTTAATGCTGCTAATAGAATATATACTAGTGGACAGCGTGATATTTTTAATGGTTCTACATATGTTGTATCTGATTTAAGTGGTGCTACTGGTATTATTGATAATTCTAGTAAAGGAAATATTGGTTTAATTATTAACTCTAGCATATCTAGATATCAATCAAGTCTTTTATCTGCTTTAACTACAGCTAATAGAATTCCTGTTAATGTATCATTTGGTTCATATAACTGGAGAATTGAAAATCCTAATGTTCCTAATGTAGTTGGTGCTCCTTCTTATGTAACACCTGGTTCTGGTACTATTTCTGCTAGTAATTATAGAATAATTCCTTATCTTGGTACTGAAGTAGTTGCTTCAAGAGTTAAAGTATATGCTAATGAATCTTTCCAAATTAAATACAATATTCCTCCTTTAGTTTTATATTATAGTCCAACATATATTACAAGCGGAGTAACTAATGGTCCTGTATTTTTATCTGATTATGAGGCTACACCTTTTCAAACTATTACACATAAAAATTTAGTAAGTGGAACTAGACAATTTATTATTGTTCCAGGAACACAATCAACCACGCCTAAAGATTCAATTATTAGTATTAGACGACCAAATATTAAAGTAGATGACCATATTGGATATTTTACATGTGCTCCTCCTCAATTTAAGATTACTGCTGTAGCTACTAATGTTGTAACTGCCTTACCATATAATTATACTTCTATTACAAAGACAGATAGATATTTTAATCTTTATTCTAATTTAAATAATATTCAGTATGGACGTAATCCTTTTAATAATGTTGGAAACGTAAATAATATGACTATTGTGGCAAATCCTAATGAATTATATACACAAAAACGTCTTTCTGCTAATACTGCTGTTGTTAATATGTATGTTCCAAGTAATAAAATAACAATTGATATGTATTTAGGATATCCTACTGATGAATCTAGAAGTGTTACTACTTCAAATAGAATTGTTAGAGTATACAATGGTTATATTCATGATTTTGCTGCTACTAGTACTTATGTAGATACTGGTTTAACTCCAAATAAAACAACATATTATGCTGGTGGTGTATCTAACGGTAAATATAACTTAAGCTTTACACAAGATGCTTCTATCTTTTCTTCATCTGCTTCTTCATCTGCTTCAAATTCTGATATGTATGGTTTATTAGGTGATCAAATTTATAACATTGAGTTATCTGGATTTTATCCATTTATTAACATTGTTCCACAACATCTAGATTTACTAACTGGTGATTCAGTTAACTTAGTTCTGTATGGTCATAACTATGAATATGTAAATAATAAATTAGTTGCTAATATTATTAAGTATTCAACTGCTATTGGATTTGACTTTTCTAGTGCTGCTGCTCAATTTTTAATGAAGAATTTAGCATTTACTGCTACTAAAAAGGAAGTTGCCCAAGTTGATATTAGAGATGCTACTGCTTCAACATTAAATGCTACACCATTTAACTTTATAACTGATGTTGAAACTAAAGCAAATTCTTTATCTTCTTTATCTTGGTCACTAGATAATACCTTTACTACTACAACTCTTAACTTTAATATTACATCATTAACTCCTAGTGGCCAAGGTATTTTAACAAGTTTCTTAGGTGCTAGTAATAGATCTCCTTATAGATGCTTAGTTTGTTCTTTCCCACCAATATTAGATATACGTAGTGCTGATGGTTCACCAATATATATGGTTAATAAATTTGGAACAATATTTAATGTTAGAACACATACAACTGTTGTAGAGTTAAATTCAGTTTCTATGGATAATACTGAATATATTCCATATGAATATATTACATATAATTCTTTAAGAGGTAATGCTGTTTAATTAAACAACAAATTTGAATAAATAAAAATCATTTATTATGTATATAATATATGATTCAAATTAGAAGTTCATTGTTTTATATGATAACTCTAAGTTTTATAATTCAGTATTATTTGATGAGTAGTATAATGACAAATTCAACAAAAAATATAACAAATAGTATAGGTAAGTTATATTTAGCGTTAATAATGGCATTTTCAATGGGTTTGTTAGATTGTTTTATAATGGGAGATCAAATTTATTTAAATTATATAGTATTGTTTAGTTTATTATTTATAACAATAATAATGTATAGACAGCAAAAAGGTATAGATGATAAGAATTATTTAAATGAAATGATTGAACATCATTCAATGGCGTTGTTAACAAGTAAAGCAATTGTAGATAAGACAAAAGATAATAGAGTAAAAAATTTGGCGCAAAATATAATAAAGTCACAGCAATCAGAAATAAATTATATAAGGCAACTATTAGAAAAGTAAAAAAATTGTGCGGACATTAATATTAAATTATTGTCTTTTTACTGCGTTTAAAGTAGTTTTAAATTTAATATATTTATTGACTTTTAAAAGCCAATTTATTAGCCCACTGATTATATTCAGTTAGTTCCGCTTTAATTAAACAAATATATTCTAAAATGCGTTTTACTGCTATATTATTATAACTAATATTTGTTAGTTCATTTGCTGTTAAATAAGATTTAACAAAGAAGTTTTGTTGTAGTGACTTTGTTTTTTTATTTCTAACAATAGAATTATAAATATTAATGAAGATATTATTAATATTTAGTTGATATTTTGTTGTATAATATATGTTATTATTATTGATAACAGGTTTGTTAGAATTTACCATAATTATTTTATTAAATTCTTTATCATTAAAGAATTCATTATAAAATTTCGTTAAACAGTTTTCTATTAAACTAACATCATAGTCTTCATAATCGTTATAAATAAGTGTAAATTCATCAATAATATTCATTTTTATAAATTGTAATGTTTTATAATATAATTTATAAAATATTTTCAATTTTCTTTAAATAGCTTTTTATATAATATATTAAAACTACTTTAAGCTTCGCAAAAAAGACAACTATACAACATTTGCGCACCCTCTGTTTCTAAATTGACTTCTGGTGGGCTTGGCCACTCGGTATATGCTTTGGCTTTACTTGTTGGTCTTTCAAGTGCTAGCAAGGTTTTAAGTGCGCGTAAACGGCGTTCAAGTGGTAGCATTTTTTGTGGCAATTTTCTAGAATAATGTTTCCAAGCCCATTCAAATTGTCATGCTGCTTGACAATCTGGAAATCCTGCTACATGACATGCTCGCTCCCAAACTTCGCCTTTTTCTACCTTCGCACCTGTAGCAAATGCGCCACCCTTTATTTCTTTATTGTGCTTACGTAGGCGTTGATCGAGGTCAATTGTAGCTCCTACATATGTTGATTTGTCGGAACATTCTAACAAATATACATAAAACTTGTTTTCAGCCATTGTTTATAATATATATTTAATAATTAGTATTTAAATATATTTTATTATATTTATTTTAACGTCTTCTTCTAGTAGATCTTCTCTTTTTATTATAACGTCTCTTTTTACCTCTAGTCTTTCTTCTTCTACTATGTTTACCTCCTCTAGGATTATTATAAGTTAATCTAATAGTTCTTCTAGGATTATATGTATCAATACCAAATTGACTTAAAGTTTGTCTTTCATTTTCATCTTCTGCTTGTCTTTGTTCTGCTTGTTCTAAATCTAAAAGTCTTTTTTTTTCTTCTAGTCCTTCAACACCTTGTTGTAATTCATATATTTTTTGGTCTTTTTCTTGTTGTTTTTTAGCATTTTGAATCGTATAAAATGTTTGTAATCTTGGATCCATTTTATATATTATTGTTAGATTTTATTATAAATTTTATTATATTTTTTTGTCACTAGTTATTAATTTATTGCGTTTAATGCGCTATTTTATCTTATATTAAGATATAAATAGTGACATAATGACTGAGAAACTCACCAAAGGTTTTTATTGTGAGGTTTGTGACTATAAATGCTCTAAAAATAGTGATTTTCAAAAACACCTATTAACAAAAAAACATACAACAAAATTTAATGAATCACTTGGCTATGAAAGTGATAACAATTCTAACAAAAACAATAAAAAAGTTTACACCTGTAATTGTGGAAAAGTATATAAATTTAGACAAGGTTTAAGCTATCATAAAAAAAGTTGTGGTAATTTACCTACAAAAAAAGAAAAAAAAGTATACAATGTTAAAGATTATGTAGATAAGTTTGATGCTTTGGAAAACCAAATAAAAGAATTACAATTACAAAACGATAAACAGTTTAAATTAATATTTGATATTTTACAAACAAAATTTAGTAATACTAATTCTTAAAAGTTACATAATTTTTTCCAAAAAGTATTTTAAAATTTCAAAATTGGACATTTATTTTTGTCCATTTTTGAAAATCTTGAAAAAGTCTTAAAAAAACACGATTTTTTTGACCATTGTGACCATTATCGTCAGAATTGCTAAAAAAAGTGTGTTTTTTTTGTGACGATAAAAAATTTTTATTTTTGTAAAAATATGTAGGCGCTTTTTTTGTCACAGTGTAAAAAGTGACGTGTTTTATAAAATTTACATCAATAAAAAATAATAGTAAAAGTGAGAAGATATATGATGTAAAATATAATTGTATGTAATTTAAATTAACATCTAAATATTTGGTTGTGACATTTTTGTGACAAAAAATAAATGTCCAAACCTTATATTTTTTTAAAAAATTTTCCAAAAAGTATTTTAAAATTTCAATTTTGGACATTTATTTTTGTCCATTTTTCAAAATCTCAAAAAAGTTTCAAAAAAAAAGTTGTGAAAAAATGTGACGAGACCATAATGGTCTTAAATAAGAAATAAATTTATTTTTTTGTGATGATAACATTTTTTTTATTTTTGCGTTAATATTTAGAAGTTTTTTTCTTGTCACAGTGTAAAATGGACATTTTTATAGAAAAAAACATCCCTAAATTTAATTGTGAAAAATGCGCATTTACATGCTCTAAAAAAGGTGATTGGGATAGACATTTGCTTACACGTAAACATGCGATTGTGACGCTTTGTGACAACAATGAACATAATAAAAACGTAAATACAAATAAAGATTATATTTGTAAAAATTGTTCAAAAACATATAAATCAAGAAATGGATTATGGGCACATAAAAAAACTTGTTTATTAGAATCAAATAAAAAATTAGATTTAATTATAAAAGAAGAATATGATGAAGATATAAAACAGCAAAATGTAGTAGATTGTAATTTATTAGCAGAGGTTTTAAAACAAAATCAGGATTTTCAAAAAGAGATGTTTAGCCAAATTATGGAATTTATGAAGACAACAAATTTAAATACAACTAACAATATAAATAATGGAAATATAAACACAAATAATAACCAATTTAATTTACAGTTTTTTCTTAATGAAACTTGTAAAAATGCTATGACAATAGATGAGTTTTTAGAGTATTTACAACCTACATTACAAGAGTTAGAAGACACTGCTAGGTTAGGATATGTAGAAGGAATAACAAGAATAATAATGAGAGGTTTAAAAGATTTGGAAGAGGAGTTAAGGCCGTTTCATTGTTCAGATTTAAAGCGGGAATCATTATTTGTAAAAAATCCAGATGGAGAGTGGGAGAAAGAGACAGATGAAAAGACATTAATGTTAAAATTTGTAAAGGCAGTAGCAAAAAAGAATTTTAATAATGTGAATGAATGGAGAAAATTACATCCAAATTGTGGTTATTATGATTCAAAATCAAATGATATGTTTAATCAAATTATGTTAAATTCAACATCAGGTAGAACAGAAGAAGAGCAAAAATCAAATTACAATAAAATTATAAAAAATATAACAAAAGAAATAGTAATAGATAAAAAGGCACATAGAAATAATAATAAATAAAAGATTTGTTAGTTTTATAATAAAAATAAATTTATTATAAAATAGTTATTTTGTTAGGCAATACAAATAGGTTCATTATTATAAATACTGTAGTCAAAAACTTTTTTAACAGTACTAATTGATTCTTTATATTGTTCTTCAATATAACTATCAATTTGTTTAATTAAATAATTAATGTCATATGCGTTTCCAATAGACCAAAAAGATTCACAATCTTTTTTACAAATAAAAGCAATAATTCCACCAAATCCAAAACAATTAAGTTCTGCTTCATATTTATTTAAAATAGGAATAAAATTATCTACATCAGGATCTATAATATTATTAATTTCTAAAACAAGTTTAAATAAATTTTTATGAAAATATAATTCAAAACCATCATCTTCACTATAATTAGTTTTATATAACCAATCAATAAGAAACATAATAAATGAATTCATAATAGATAATCTTAAATTATTCCAATATGTATAAGATGATGAAAAATCAGTTTTAAAAATAGAAGTTTTACAATAAATATGTATTCCCATTTTGTTAGATTAATATAATAAATAAACTTTAAATAGTTATATTAAAAACATTTAAAAACAAATTAATAAATAATAGTATAACAAAAAATGAGTATAAAAACGATACAAATTTGTATACCAGAATGCGAACAATTACCAGATATTGTTAGTTTATTTACACCAGAAGAGAATTATATGATGATAAAAATTGGAAGTGATTGTTTAAGAGAAGGAAGAAAAGTAGTTTCAACTTTAACACAAAAAGAAATATATAATAAATTAAAAGCAGAAACAAAAAAGGATGTAGAAAAGTTAGAGTTAGATTTGTTAGTTCAAAAGAGGATGGAAGAACAAAAAGAAGAACAAATAAAAAAATTTTATGAAATACAATTAAATAAAATGAAGAAAGAAATATCAGATTTACAAAATGAAATAATAAATTTTAAATCGGATAATTCTTTGTTAGTTAAACAAGAAGTAGAAAAGGAAAAAGAAAGAGGAAAAATAATGTTAGATGAAAAAGAAAAATTAATAAAATCATTAACAGAGATAAGTGAAAGATTAGCAAAACAAAATGAAACAAAGTCAAGTAGAGAATTAGGTGATGAAGGTGAAAACGCATTTGAACAATTAGCAGTAACATTTAGAGACTTTCAAGGTTATAGAATAGAAAATAAATCGCAAATTGGGCATAAAGGAGATTATCATTTATTTTTTAAAGAGTTTAATGTGTTAGTTGATGCTAAAAATTATACGAGTTCAGTTCAAAAAAAAGAATTATCTAAAATAGAGACTGATTTAATAAATAATAATACAATGGATTTTGCTTGGTTAATATCTTTAAAAACAAATTTTAGTGGATGGAATCAATATCCAATAATGTATAAATGGATATTAACAGAAACAGGAACAAAATGTATTATAATTATAAATAATTTATTATCTTATCCAAATCCAGAAGATGTATTAAGAAATGTATGGGCAATAACAAATGAATTTAATAGTTTACTTAAAAAAACAGAAGTAGAAGATGAAGATATAAGATTAATGAAAGAAAGAAATTATAATTTATCACAACAAATTAAAAGCACACAAAAAAAAGTAACTGATATGAAAAGATGTATAACTAGCATGTCTCAAACTTCTAGAGAAATAGAGACTGATTTATTAAATTTTTTATCATTATTAACAAATGAAGTAGTAAAAGAAGAATATAGTAAATATGATAATATAAAAGAATGGTGGTATAAAAATATAGAATATGATGAAACTAACAAAGAACAAATATTATTATCAACAGATGTATGGAATAAATTTAAAAAAGAAAATAAAAATTATATAAATGAAAATAATATAGTTGTAGATGATATAAAAAAATTTATAAAAACATATATTGAAAATGATAAATATAATGAGAAGAGTAAAAATGGTGCTATTGAATTATTAGGATTTAAATTTGTTAGTATAGAAGAAAATATAGATTTAAAAATAGAAGAAGTAGAAATAAAAGAAGAATCAAATAAAGTTAAAAATAAGAAAACAAAAGTGCCAAAAATAGATGAAATAGTAATAAGTAAACCAAAGAGAAAAGTAAAACCAAAATATGATGAACCGATAATTACAGATGATATAATTAAAAATATATTATATGAATATAATGAAAAAGAAATGAATATAATAGATATTTCTAATAGTAATAATGTTCTTGTTAAACAAGTGATTAGTTTGTTAGTTAGTAATAAAATTATAGCTAGTAGATCATTAGCAAGAGGTCATGAATTATATACACAAACAGAAGAATATAAAAATAAAGTAATTGAAAATTCTAACAACCCATAATCAATGTGAATTTTATTTAGGAACAGTTGGGACAACTTAGCAACTTCGTTGCGTTCCTAAATAAAATTCAAAAAAAAATTAGTCAGTTTCACACCAATTTACGCTCACATTTTATTTTTTACATCTTAGTAATGAATTAGTATAAATTTAAAGTCTAATTAGGTTTAAATTTATAGACAAACTTAACAGCATATTTGCTGACAATTTGTGCCGATATTTTGGCAATGTGGTTTGTGACTGGTAGTAAATATATGTAATTAATATAGTAATATTGTGACGTTATATGGTAACAATTATAATTATAAATTATATAAAATAGTTCGAGACCATAAATATTAAATTGAAAATAGTTATAATAATTTGTGACCATATATGGTC
>JACCDI010273642.1_pt1 | contig 15361 bp, 9 predicted proteins | sample 7442791 | NCBI WGS metagenome assembly JACCDI01 (sample SAMN15323434, study PRJNA562643) | freshwater metagenome | isolation source: river surface water | place: USA:Blue River Watershed | collected 2017-08-15 | reverse complement strand
ACAGCAATCTGCGGCATCTTGTCTTTGCCTTTGAATTTGTTCAGCAAATCATATCGATACTCTTCATGATGGTCAATCACTTTCATGAACTCACCTTTGTACTGCGGATACTGCAGGTTGAATCGTTCTTCTATGAACTTTGCATGTTTGTGTGAGCGAGCAAATATGATGGTCTTGCCTAACTTATCCCCTCCTTCCACTTTAATTCCGTTTTGCATCACGTGCCCAATGGCTTTATCAACGGTATCGGTATTGAACAACCAATTATTCAAGGCCGCAGCATCTATCTCATCCGGAAACTCTCCCGTGAGCGGATCGGTAAATTGCTCTTCGTACTTAATCTTTTCGTCATCACTCAATTCTGCATATCGAATGCCCGAGCGTTGAAATTTAATGGGAACTGAAATGGCTTTCGGTGGAACCAAATAACCATCACTTACCGCTTGATCCAGCTCATACGCATAGGTGGGGTTGTTCGGCTGCATATTGAATAATGCATACGTATCTCTATCGGCTTCACTTTTGGGAGTAGCCGTTAAACCAATACGCAGGCCATCGAAATATTTGAAAATGGCTTTGTATCGGTTGTAAACCGATCGATGTATTTCATCGAAAATAATTAAATCGAAATGTCCGACACCGTAAAAACGGTTGTCACCATCTGCTTCTCCATCAATCATGTTTATCATGGTTTGGTAGGTAGAGAAAACAATGCGACTGCCTTCGTCTTCTTTCTCGCGGGTTAAGTCTACTGCAGGAAGGTTGGGCAAGTAATCGTTCAAGTTGGTCTTGGCTTGATGTATCAATGCATTTCGATCGGCCAAAAACAATACACGCTTAACCCAATTGGCCTTGCTCAACAAATCGATGATAGAGGCAGACACCCTTGTCTTACCCGTTCCTGTTGCCATGATTAACAACGCCTCCCGGTGATTCGACTCCAGCGCCTCTGAAACTTTGCGGATGGCTTCTACTTGATAATAGCGGTCGGTAATGCTGTTGTTGATTGTCTGTGACGCCAACGACTTCTTGAATGTTCTGCGCTGAATGAGCGTTTGCAATTCATCTTTGGAATAGAATCCAAACACTTCACGCGGAGCGTAATTCAAATCGTCCCACATCCACGATTGAAATCCGTTGGTATAAAAGATAACCGGCCGTTGACCAAATTCTTTTTGTAAACAGTCAGCGTAGCACTTTGCTTGGTGTTGACCCACTCGAGGATCTCTGCTTGTGCGCTTGGCTTCCACTACTGCCAACGGCTTTCCATCATCACCCCATAAAACATAATCTACTTTGCCCGTTCCGCTGTTTCCATTGGCTTGTGGCATACAGTTCTTCACTTCGTATTCAGGGACATTGAATCCGAACGGATCCCAACCCGCTTCTCGCAACAATGTATCGATATACATTTTGCGTGTGGTGTCTTCATTGGGATCTATTGGAGGAGGAATGAAACTGGCGTTTTGCTCTTTCAGTAATTTGATTTGCGCCAGCTCTTCCTGTAATTTCTTTAACTCACTTTGTTGCGCATGAAAAGCTTTTTCTAATTGCTGAAGCTCTTCTTTCGACTTGTCCTTACCATTTTCTTTAGGAATAAAATCTTCGCTGAAAGGTAACCATGCAGGCTTCTCTTCTCCATACATAAAGGTTACCCAAACAATGAAACCGTGCAGCAAGCGCAGAGCATACAGGACTTCTTGCGGTTTTATTTTAGCATTGGTATGCACGGCGGCATTTCCCAATTTCCGAATAAGATTGATGTGATTGAATTGTAACGGCGCCACCACATTCTTGAAACCTTGGTCATGAATGAGACCATTCAAAGATGTATCGTAGGGTAACGTTAAATCAGCATCATGTTCATACATCCAACGCACCCACTCTTCTAAGCTCTTGCGGCAAAGCATTGCAGCGTACAACGGCGCACCATATACCTGTTGCTCCGCCTCTTTGGGTGCTTGCGCCAATGACGCCCACTGGAATGGTATGAAGGAGAAATTAGAGCTCATCTTTTAGTTCAGATTCAATTTCTTCGATTGTGGGTAAGCTGCTTTTAAATTCATCTGGAAACAGTTTAGTCAATTCATATTCTGAAACACCAATGGGATGATTGATATTAGCCAAGGCATATTCAGCTATGACACTGTTTTTATTTTTGCAAATCAATAATCCAATGGTAGGATTATCAGTTGGATGCTTTAAAAGATCATTTGATGCTGACAAATAGAAACTCAGTTTGCCAGCAAACTCAGGCTTGAAATCTGTAGCTTTTAATTCAATAACCACATAAGCTCTGAGTTTTAAATGATAGAATAACAAGTCGATAAAAAATTCTTCATCTCCAACTTTCAAGAGCACTTGTTTTCCCACATACGCAAAGCCACTGCCCAATTCCAGTAAAAACTTGGTGATGTTTTCCACCAAAGCATTTTCTAACTCTCGTTCTTTGTAATTTTTGGTTAAGGCAAGGAAATCAAAACTGTAGGGATTTTTAAGGATTTGATTCGCCAGTTCTGAGGTTGATTCGGGAAGTGTAGCTTTAAAATTATTAATTGCTTTGCCTTGCCTTTCGAATAACTTATTTTCTATTTGCTGGCTGAGTATATTTCTGCTCCAGCCGTTTTGCAATGTTTGGCCTATATAAAACTCAGCCTCATTTGCGCTTTTTGACTTGCTGAAGATTAAAATATTATGACCCCAAGGGATTTGGGCAACAGGCTGTTGCCTAAATACGATATTGAAATCCTCGGGGCTTACCAATTGAGGGAGATCATTGGGTTGGTTTACTTGTTCTAATTCGGCAACAAGTTGTTGCCCAATGGATAGTGCATAAAACTGATAAAACTGACGACAGTACTTTAGATTACGTTCCGAAAAGCCTTGCATATTTGGAAACTCGGAGCGCAAATCTTGTGAAAGTTGATTTAAAAACTTTGTCCCCCAAGCTGTTTGTTTTTCAGTAATCATCTTTCCAAGTTCCCAATACAATAGGGTGAGTTCGGTATTTACCGCCACAGCTGCTTTAAGTTGAGCAGTGCGAACCTTATTTTTAAGGTCAATCAACCAATCTTTGTATGCCTTGTCTTTCATGATTTTTAATTAGCTTTTTAACACTTATACAAGTTCACCTTTGAAGGCCTTTTGGATAAGAGAATCAAATAATGAGGCAGTCTTTTTATTATGATCTAAGTTGGTTTCAAATTGTTTCTGAATATTCGAAATACAAATAGAAAAGTCATTTTGCAATTTGATTGGAGGACAAATGAATTGCATATTTTTTATTTGTTCAAATTCAATATTGTCGGCTGTTACTGCCCTAACTTTAGAAAGCAAAAAACTAGCAACTCTGTGAAAGAAATATTTTAAAAAGATAGCATTGGTTAAATCTGTATTTGGAACAAATGCTTTCATGTCTTGATTCATTGCTACTATTTTATCATTAATTGCTACTGGTAGTGTGTGCTTAAGAATTCCACTTCTAATTACCATTAAAACACTATTTTCAGGAACTAGTTTAGTGGAACTATTAATAACTGCTTCCTCATTTATGTGGTCGATTGCATCACTTATAATGTCACTTTTCATGTCCTTTGGAGTTACCCAAGGTATGTTACCTAAATAGTATTCTGGTTTTGACTTAGAAGGAGTTCCTCCGCCAAAAATATGTTTACAGACATGATGCAGCTCCTTCACCTCCCACCCCTTCTCATTCTTCACCGGATCACCAAACATATCAATGAAAATGGCTTGCGCCAGTTCATCGTATTTTTTGAGGAGCTCTTGGTCCTTGCGGCGCAAGGCATCTGCTGCGTCTAGGATTTCAGCAATGCGTTTTTGGGTGGATAATGGGGGGAGGGGGATTACTAGTTCTTCAATATAGCGTTCAAGCTGAAGATTGATTATACCCGTAGTTTTATTTTGATATTTTAAAGTATTTTTGGTTAGATGGTTATTAAACAAAAACCAAAATAAATATCTAGAATCAATCTCAGATTTAGGTCTAATTACACTAGTGAAATTGTTACATAAGTAAACCTCATCTTGTTCGTCAAAATAAACAACCCTTCCTACTGGTTGAGTTGGACTACCGCCTGATTTTTCAATTATTGTATCCCCAAAAACGAGTTGCTTTTGTTCGATTTTTTTAGAATCGATGTTTCTTTGAACAACTTCATTCAAATCCAACTTGCCATCATTTGTGAAATTCGTTGTTCGAAGCACATTAATATTACCTTCACCATCACCCCATTCGCCAGAAATTGGTTTATTTATTACATCTTTTAATTTTGCAAAATTTAAACTCATAACAACATCACTTTTCATTGTTTCTACTTCCTTGTTGCTATTTCTTTTTGAATAAATGCCGCCAACTCCTCCTTCTTGGGTAGCTCCAATAGGTATTTCGATACAAACAACTGATTATCCATCCCTGCTGTAGCGTATTCAACCAATTGTTTTCCTTTCTCCGTGCAGAGCAAAATACCAATTGCTCGATTATCATCTTCTCGCTTCACGTTGGCATTGTAATAGGCCACATAAGTATTGAGTTGAGAAAGGTATTCATGCTTAAAGGCGTCTACTTTTAGCTCTATGATCACGTGGCATTTTAAAATACGGTGGTAAAATACCAGGTCCGCAAAAAAGTATTCATCATCAAACAACAAACGTTTTTGGCGATGCTCAAAACAGAAGCCGTATCCCAACTCTTGAATAAATTCTTGCACGTGATCGAGCAATGAACTTTCTAAATCTTTTTCTTCTAACAAGCTATCTGATTTCAAACCCAAGAAATCAAACGTGTAAATAGATTTTATCGCATCGTTTGTGTTCGCCGGTTCAATTTTGCTTTGTAATTTCTCTATGGCAATTTCGGTATTTGAAGACAGTCCCACCCGTTCGTACGCCAAGGTGTTTATTTGATGTTTGAGTTCCCTAACAGAAAGTGTGGTTTTTAAAGTTTGCAACTCATAAAACGTTCTTTTGGTGTTGTCTTCAATTTTCATCAGTTCAACAAAATGTGAAAATGAAATTCGCTCCACAATTTGTTTATAATAGACATTCGTTTTTTCTGGATTTTGATCTACTCTCAATAAGTCAGACGGTGTCTGACTTATTTCAATTGACTCGCTTTCAATATCTTGTAATAAGTCAGACGCTGTCTGACCAATTGAAGGCTGCAAGAAATCTATAAAACTAGACTTTAGTACGCCTCCAATATGCGGATAGCTTTGGTAAAACTGCCTCGCCAACTTTAAATTGGTTCCACTTAATCCTTTGGATGAAAGTTTGTCACCAATACATTTCAATAGTTTTTCGCCATAAGCGGCTCTGTCTTCACCGTTCTGTTCAAATTCTACGATGTAAAATCCTATCAAATAATTGCGAATCGTAAGTGACACATTCACCGCTTTTACCGCTTGCTGCTGAAAGTGCAAATGCGTTTGCTCAACGAGCGAAACAAGGGAATTAAAATTCAAAGTATCCTTGCTCATGCCAACATTGCTTTGAGTTGTTTCAATAAATCGGCACGCTCCTTATCCAAGGCCTCAATTTGACCAATAATCACTTCCGGTTTTTCATACGTCTTTTCCTCATACACCACTTCCTTGTATCGGTTAATGCTCAGATCGTATTTGTTGTCGCGAATTTCCTTCACCGGAACCATGAAGCTCTTATCGGTGCGCTTGCGCTTGTTTTCATCTTTCAATTTATGAAAGCGAGCAACAATGTCAGGAATGTCATTTGCCTCAATCGCATTGCGCTTATCGTCTAAACTGTAACCATCGGCTTGCATGTCGTAGAACCAAACATGATCTGTCCCACCGCTATTTGTCTTGGTAAAAATCATAACCGCGGTGCTCACTCCAGCGTATGGTTTGAACACCCCGCTAGGCATACTAATGACCGCTTGCAATTTCTGATTGTCAATGATCTCCTTTCTGATTTGCTGATGCGCTTTGCTGCTTCCAAACAATACTCCGTCGGGAATAATCACCGCAGCCCTTCCTCCTAGCTTTAAACCTTTAATGATAAGCGCTAAAAACAGCAACTCGGTTTTCTTGCTGTCTACCATGCTCAATATCTTTCCGTCTACCGCTTCTCTGTCTAAACTTCCTTTAAAAGGTGGATTGGCCAGGACCAAGCTCGCTTTTTCAGTAAAGCTTGTATTGGCTTCACTCAGCGCATCTACATCTGACAACTGTGGATTTTCAATACCATGAAGAATTAAGTTCATCGCACCAATACGAATCATGGTCGGATCGAATTCCATTCCCATGAACATCTTGTTTTGAAAATGCGCTTGATTCTTTTCGTCGAACAATTCCTTTTCAAAATGCTCACGAATGTACTCACTTGAACCAACCAAGAAACCCGAACTACCTGCCGAAGGGTCACAAATCACATCCTCCATGGTGGGCTGCACCATGTCTATCATCATTCGAATAATATGTCGTGGAGTTCTGAACTGACCGTTTTGTCCGGCAGAAGCAATCTTGCCCAACAGGTATTCATAGACATCGCCTTTGGTATCGCGGTCTTGCATGGGAATATGCGAGATCATTTCCACCACTTGCGCTAGCAAGCGAGGCGTTGGAATCATAAACGTTGCCCCTTTCATGAACTTCGAGAATGAAGCGCTTTTGCTTCCAACGTTTTTCAAGAAATCGAATACGCCATCTTGCTTGGTAAACATTTTATGCATTACCTCGGGATCCATATTCTTGAAACGGCTCCAGCGCAATTCTTGATTCCCGTCGGTATAGATGGGTTCTACAATGGGCTTTTTCGTTGTACTTGCTCTTAGCTCTTTGGTGGTTTGCAATTCATCCAGACGACGGATAAATAGCAAATAAGTCATCTGCTCAATCACGGTCAGAGGATTAGAAATCCCACCCGTCCAAAACGCTTCCCACACCTTATCGATTTGCGATTTAAGTTCTCCTGTTATCATTTTACTAAAATAAGGATAGAATGGGGTTGTAGGCAATAACAAATCTTGAGAATAATTTGCTTAAATAAATTCTTATTTAATAGCCAGCCAACAATACATCTCTACACCTCTTTAAATTCTGATATGAACAAAAAAACGCGAGAATCATTAACTCTGACATTCTGTAATTCATATTACTAGATGACACCAGATTCTATTCGATCATTGGATAATGATAAATAAATTGTGATTTGACCTAGTCTCTCATTGCCGTATACAACAAAGGTGAAGCATACTTCACTTTTGCTCTGGTTTCAAATTCAATGGCATTAAACAACTTGTCCAAATTTACCATCTCAAACTTCATTTTACTGCTCTCCTTTCTTTCTCTCTTTGGATACTCCTGCTCAGGTATCAACAAATATTCACATGATAAAATTGAATAGACATAGTCAATCCCTTTGCGCAGGATGCGATCTCGTCTGACCCGCACTTGAACCAAATTCAATTTCACTTCATCATTGAAATAGACCTTTGCAAATACTGGTTTGTTTAAGTTAAATCTATACCGATCTAAATTCATCAAAATATAAAGATCGAAGTACTGTTTAAGTTCCATTGATGCCCAACATTTCAACCAAATTGGATGAAAATCTTCATCCGTATTTCTTTCAATAAAAAGTTGGTGCCTATCAGGCCTTCTCTCATCATATCCTTTTTGATGAAACTCTACCTTTAATTTATTCATTTTATTATCGGTTTCGGGCCTTGCGTTCGTGCGGGTTTCGTAGCATAAAGCTTCAATTAATTACTAAAGTTCATTCGAAGCACAAAGCTCCACGTTAACACGTCACCACGCCTGACGCAAAACCCGTATTAGCGGCTGGTGCTTCTGTCCGTCATTAATTAAAAATTGGACCAAGCACTTGATGAAGTTGAGGGTGATTATTCGGACAATAGTGACTTGCATAATATTCTGCCAATTTTATACGAATGTAATTCTCATCACGATTAGTTAGATTTTTTATTCGTTCAATGTAGCAGGAAATACGCATTTTTGCGACCTGCCTTGGATTCGCGGGATAGATCAAACCTCTATTTTGCTCATTAATAATAATCTGAGAAATGTCAAACACTTCATTAAAAAGGTCTTGCAGTGGTTGAACATGCGTATGCGGTTGATTGTTTAGTAAGTCTACCAAGCCTTGTTCTGGCGTAATAGGAAGATATTTGATTCTGTTTTGATTACCATTGTAAAGATTAAGTAATTCTTGTTGGCTTATAGTTCTATTTGCATCAGCTTGTATTGCCTGCATGTCGGCGTTTGCGTCAGAATCTAAAAAAGAATAAACGCCAGTATTTTGAGGGATTAAATAGTGGGCTGACGCAATTGTAAATCTTAATGTTTGTTGCCAACCACCAACAGGCAAAATTTTGATAATTGGTCGTCTTTGGTTATTGAGATTCCTAAAATAGTAATTGATAAGTTGATCAAGTATATACTTGGCATAGTCATCTTCAACAAAGAAGACTAAATCAGGTTGTACTTCTTCCTGAATTGCCATACTTTGAAGTGCGACTGCAGGATAACAATCATATTCTACACTAACAATTCCACTTGTCACATTACGCTCAAGATAAATTAGTTTGTTAGCTTGTTTAATTAAGCTACTTGAATGTGTCGATATAATTATGGTCAGATTTTTTTGGTTTGCTTGCCTTTCCAAAAATTGCATTAGTTTGACTTGTACTTTTGGATGCAAAGCAAGTTCTATTTCATCTATCAAAATCAGGGAATTATTAGCCATATGTTCCAACTGGAAAAGTGCGTTTAAGACCAGCAACTCTCCAAGGCTAAAGTTTTTCTCTGTATAGTATTGATTTTGTCCTCCTATAGTTTGTGCGGGCATGAGAAAACCATAATTCCATCTACCGTAACCCCTGCCTTTCCCATCTAACTTTTTTCTTCTAAGGTTCGAGTACTTTGTAGTTTGAAATATTTCATTCATTGAATCCCTAAAGAACGGTGGAGCAGCTAAAATACCTCGGGTATTTAATTCATCATTTTGCACATAAAACCTTTCCACGCTTGAAGAAATAAACACTGCATTATTATAACCCATTGTTGCTAAAAGTGAAGCACCAGCCTTAGGAGTAGGCGACCATCTAGTATTTCTATAAACATAGTTAACGTGATTTCCATTTTGCTCATATCTTATGAGAGCATTCCTAAAATTGTCAAATTGATTATTAGAACTTGTCCGAAAGTGTCGTTGGAATGCATAAGAGTCTGTCAGTCTCTGTAAGCATGCTAACAGTGTAGTTTTACCAGAACCGTTTATTCCGGTCAAAATATGTACTCCTGAACTTGGAATGTTAAACTCAAGTAGAGAAATGCTTTTAAGATTTTCTATTCTGATTTTCGCCATATTTCTTAAGTGTTTATAGTTGTAAGAGCCGTCTGCTGCACCAGCCGCTAACGGTTTGCAGCTACCCGAAGGTGGCGATTTAGAAGCACTTCACTGTCAACCAAACACAAACTTTGACAGAAGCACAAAGCTTGATTTGACCACTGAACCGCCACTTTTGGGTAGGTGCTGTTATGCCTTCGTTGTTCTTTTTACACTTCAAACATTTGTCGCTATGATGTAAATATTCTACGCACTTTTTTAAATTCTTCATAGTCCAATTTAAGTTCTGCAATTGTCGGTGTTGCATGGATTTCTTCTGGGCTACTATGACCATCAATTGAAACACAACATTTTTCGTAAATGTCATTTACTTTTCCTTTGTTGGTATCGATTTTACTTCCTTCAATTCTTAAAAGTGATGGAAAAGCAACCCCTTTTTTATATCTCTTAACTGTCCTTTTGAATAAGTCATCTTCTACCGCAATTTCAATTGCAGAACGCAAATGTCCATATCCTTCTGCTGCAAGTTTGGCTTCGTCCAAGTCAGGAGATGGTTTTGTATCAATAACAGCTTGAAGTTTTTTAGTGTAATAACTAAATGAATTTATTTCTTCAACTTCATCTAATATTCCAGTTATTCCAAAGTTGTTCTTCACTTTATGGAATTCAAAATCAACATTTGCTTGTTTATTTGTGTCTAGCTCCGATTGTTGAATTAAGCTATGAAGTAACAAAATACTATGAGTAAAAATAATCACTTGACGTTGCTTGGAAAGTTCTATAAATCTTTTTCCTACTTCATCAATTATTCTGTGGTCTAAGCTATTTACAGGGTCGTCAAAAATTACTGGTGCTTTGACATTGTCCAATTGTAATTCAGTTAAGAATTCTGCTAATGAAATTGCCTTTTGCTCTCCTTCACTTAATATGTCTGCCAGTGTATAGCTTGAATTAAGTCGATGCCAAATTTTTGATTTTCCTTTGTCCGTTCCGAAGTTCAGTTCAATTTTTAAGTCTGATTTTTTAAACAGTTTCAATTCTGCTTGGAATAAATCATTAAAATTCTTTTCAACTAATTGTTCTCTTGCGTCCGATGTTTTTCTACTTATTGAATTTGTAGAGAAACTACTTGATTTTGTTTGTAATGTTGATACTATTTTACGATTTGCAATAGATGTTTTTACATCTAAAACTTTTGTTGAGAGTAGCTTACGGTCTATGAGTTCTGAAATCTTGTTTTTTAGTTCAGTTTCTTTAATCGAAAGATTAGTTAAAAGGTCGCTTTTCTGGGTCAGAACTATACCAATAGCTGTTTTCTTGTCCGTAAAGAATTTGATGTATTTGGCATAGTCAAAACTAAAAGCTGAACCATCAATAATTCTATCGGTAGTGAAAGTGGTTTTTAGTACCTCTAAAGTTGTATTGAATTCTATTATTTCTGCTGGCTGAATTGTTTTCTGATTTTCGTCTATTCCAAATGTAGGTTGATGAAAAAACAGGTTAGTTTCAATTTTAAGAACTTGATTTATTAGGTTGGTTTTCTGCTGTTTTAATGCTAGTAAATTTTCTTGTATTTTGTCGTTTAGAAGTGTTCTGTAACTCGCTAATAATAGTTTAGCTTCATCTTCAAGTGGCTGTAAACAATAAATACAAGTGTCTTTTGAATTAGGATAATCTGATTTGTCAATAACTTTTATATAATCTTCTGCTGCTTTTATGAAAGATTGGAATTGTGGAGTTTCGTAAAATTCAATTCCATTGTTTTCTGCAATTTCTTTAATCCCTGTTCTTGTCTTGCTCTCTAAAATGGCTATGTCCTTGTTTAAGTCAATAAGTTTTTGCCAATTCGCAGAAGTGAAATTTGTCTGAGCGATTTGAATTTTGGAAATAATTGTTCCAAGCTCCGTGAGAGAACTATTTAGATTTTGTATTTCTGTTTGAAGTAGGGTTTTATTTAATTGCGATAACTCTGTTTGTTTATCTATTAATTCTTGCTCTTGAGCTGGGGTTATGCTTGAAAGTTCAGTTAGTTTTTGCTCTGTTGATGTGGCAGATAGACCAGAAATATATATTTGTTGGGGCGTCCCTAAGTGTAAACTGTCCGCCCAACTAATAGTCGTTGGGTGTGATTCAATTTTAGCGTTTAGTAATTGAGTAAGTTCGTTTAGTTCTGATGATACTATATTGAAAAGATGAAAGCCAATTGGTGAAACAATTAGTTGTCTATCTGATAGCGAAATTTGAACACAACTGTTATTGAATACTGAAATATTTTGAAGTTCTGCATCTTTGTTTGCTCCAGTCCAATTAAATGTTTGACTTGTTCCATTTGATTTGAAATTTATGACTGCTGATTTTCCTTCAACAGCACCATAAATATTTGGATGAACTGTATTGTTTGGGTCATAACTAAAACCTAAACTTTTAAGAATTCTGCCGTATCCTGTTTTACCTGTTCCATTTTCTCCATAAATTACAGTTATATTTTTACTGAATTTTAAGGTTTGATTTTTTGCAAGTTTATTTACTCCTGTTATGTCTGATAATGTTTCTAGCTCAATAACTTTATCTGTTGGAACATAGTTTGGTTTTGTCGTTGTAAGTGCAGGTAATCCTGTGTGTAGATTTATTGACTGCAAAAAGTAATTGAAAACTTGGTTTCTGTCAGCTGGCAGTAAATTACTTTCGGTGCTTACAATTTTATCAATTAGTAATTTGCTCCATTCTCCATTACTCTCAGCCCACTCCCAAAGGAAGTCTACTATTTGTTTTTTATTTGTTGTCGTAGAAGCCATATTTTTTGCTTGTCAGTTTGTTGTTTGCACAGTCGCCATACAATGTGGCATAACATCGTAATAAACAAAACCTACCCATCCCAAGTAAAACCCCTAACCTTTGCAGATTAGCGATCCTTTTTGTTTGCCCTTCCCTCTTTCAACCTTCCACCATTCCTTAAGCAGATCACTTTTTAGATGGTTTGAGTGAAGGCGTATTGCCTGGTGTCTTCTTGTTGTCTCGCTGCCTCTTATCTGGCTTGCCCGTGGAATCTGCTGTTCTCTTTGGGCCTGGTTTCAATCCCATTCTTATCTTTTTTATTGAGACAAATTTCAGCCGAAATAACCTACTTGTCAATACGCCAATCGGCGTAATTATTACATGTTTGCTTTGTAATAAGAAACAACATCAAAGTATTGCCACTGAACGGTAACTTTTGCCCCATTCAATGGTTGTAAAGCAGTGACTGGACTTGTTACTGATTGATGATTTGTAACGAATTTTACCAGCTAACTCACACACATCATTGTGTGGGCTAAATGTGGGCTAAGTACAAATGAAAAATTCCGCAACCCTCTAGAATACAGGTGATTGCGGAATTTTGTTGTGGAGATAATCGGAGTCGAACCGATGACCTCTTGCATGCCATGCAAGCGCTCTAGCCAGCTGAGCTATACCCCCATTGCGTGCGCAAATATAAGCATGTCAGCTTCCTGAACAAAATAGATGAAGATTTTACTTGGATTTTTGTGGAGATAATCGGTAGCGATGCTTCGCTACGAACCGATGACCTCTTGCATGCCATGCAAGCGCTCTAGCCAGCTGAGCTATACCCCCATTGTGTGCGCAAATATAAGCACTACTCCTGATTCAACAAAAAAGTTGATGGTTTTCAATTGTAATGTGGCTTTCTGCTTTCCATTTTATACATTGCCAAAAATTACTTTATGCTCACCCTTCAAGAACTTTTATACAACAGAGGTCTCAGCAGATTGTCCAATGCCAAATTGGTTCGTCACAAAGAAGTCTCCAAAGACCTTTTCGAAATGTACTCCCACAACCGTGAGGAGTTTCTGGAATATCAAGCTACTCAAGGAAAAGACATCTTTAAAGATATCGAATTCATTGTGAGCTTTATTGGCGAACAAGGAAATAGGGCGCGATTTGTTGGTGTCTTTAAAGTCAAAGGAGTTAAAAAATTCAACTCCAAAATGTACAAAAAAGAAATGTTCTTTTATGAAATGTCCGAGGTCAAAGGATTTGAAGATCTCTCTGAACGAATCATCATCGACTGGGGGCTTGGAACAAGAAGCTGGGTTCAAAATATAACAACCGAAAAAGAAATTATCGAAATCACTCCTGGTCTCCATTACCAGGCCTTTACCGACTATTTTGACATCATTCTCCCCTATTCCCAACTACAAGAAATAGTGGTAGAACAATACCCCGATTGGAAAAAAATGCTGGAAGCAACCAATGGTATTTATCTCATTCACGACAAATCCACTGGTAAACAATACGTCGGTTCAACTTATGGCGCTGAAGGATTATGGGGTCGTTGGAAAAATTACATCCACACCAAAGGTCATGGAAACAACAAGGTCCTGAAAGATTTGATCCATCATAACCCTAAGAATTGCAATCATCTCGAGTTTTCCATTTTAAGCTTATTGCCCAAAAGCATTACCCCAGATGAAGCCATAAAGAAAGAAGCGCATTTCAAACGGAAACTGGGAACCCGCGCTTTTGGCCTAAATGGCAACTGATTTCAAATTATACAAATTCCTAAAACTTCCTTAAAATCCAAAGTTTTAGGAATTTTGAAACATTAAAACCGACCCCTGTGAGGGATGGGAGCGGCATCCTTCATTAGATTACACTTGCCCTTAAACACTTTCAAACAAAAAAGATAAATAGCCCTAAAAGAAATTTCTCATCAAAAGATTATTGGATTAAATTACCAAGAAATTATCGATAAAATATGAAACGAATATTACTCTTCTTTCTGATTACTCTAATGTTTTCAAATTTGAAAGCTCAACCCCCTAAAAACCTAGCTCTCGCTAGTGGAATTGCTCTAGGTATTGGAATTGCTGCATACGCCTCAGTCGAACAAATGAAAGAGGGACTTGAACAAAATGCAACTGAGTGGTTTTTGGCAAATCATCCAGAGGAAAATCTCTTCCGATTGAAAATACGGAATATTTCAGGCACTAAACTTTCTGATTTATCAAACGTAAGCTGTATGCTTTATACTGTGTTTACTTTCAATAAAAGTGACCGAAAGCTCAAAGAGAAATTTGTTTTGCTAAGCTTTCATTCTCATGGTTGGGTGAATGATGAAGGGGTAAACTTTGAAAAAGTTACGTATCACTTAGTTTCAAAACCCGAATGGGAGGAATTTATAAAAATTTGGATCGAAACAATATCACCAGTTAGTTTCGATCTAACAAAGGGAATTCCAGAATTTCAAAAATGCAACGAGAAAAAATATATCGAAAACAATCCCAATTACATCCGAATCATCAACAATGTGGATGGAGTGAAATCTGTGGATTACTACGAGCAAATAAATAACATCACAGATTTCCAAATTGCTCAGCTCAGGATGACTGGGAAAACGATAGAACTACGAAAAATCGACCCTTATACCGATCTTTATGAAAACACCCTTCTAATTCCTTTATCAAAAGTAGACGGAGATACCTATATGCGCAGTGAAAGAAAATTAGATTTTCTAGACAGCTATGTTGTCGGAAATGAAAAAACAATTTGCCTCTTTAAGATGAATGACCTCAGACTGATTCAACTTGACCTTGATATGATAAATTATGTTCAAGAAATATTCGATTAATCTGCTGATTCCTTAAGGTGCATATTACATTTACTATTCATCTTGAAAATCATCAAAATCCCTGTGATAGCTGTATTTAAGCAAAAAAAGTGATTCTATGAACACCTCCCCAAATTCCTAAAACTTCCTCAAAACCAAAAGCTTTAGGAATTTCATTAGTTTAAAACCGACCCCTGTGAGGGATGGGAGCGGCATCCTTTTGGGAAGGTCGCGCAGCGACTCATTCCCAAAAGATACAGCGGACAGCCCGACCGCCGCGCAGCGGGGGACACAGCCAAATGCGGCGGATTGAAATACTGACTTTTGTCTGCTCATTGAATTTGTTAAGCGTGGGTTACGTTTGCCTTTTTGGGCGTATTATTGTTTCTATGAAATCGATATTTACTT
>JACCDI011321534.1_pt1 | contig 15387 bp, 14 predicted proteins | sample 7442791 | NCBI WGS metagenome assembly JACCDI01 (sample SAMN15323434, study PRJNA562643) | freshwater metagenome | isolation source: river surface water | place: USA:Blue River Watershed | collected 2017-08-15 | reverse complement strand
CTTGGGCAGGTACTTGTCTTTCTGGGCGGCGGTGCCATTGCGCTTGATCTGGTTGACGCACAGATTGGAGTGCGCGCCATACGACAGACCCACCGAGGCCGAGGCGCGCGAGATTTCCTCCATCGCGATCATGTGGGCCAGGTAGCCCATGTTGGCGCCGCCATATTCCTCGGACACCGTGATACCCAGCACCCCCAGGTCGCCCATCTTGCGCCACAGGTCCATGGGGAACTGGTCGCTGTGGTCGATCTCGGCAGCGCGCGGCGCGATCTCGGTCTGCGCGAAATCACGCACCGCGTCACGCAGCGCGTCAATGTCCTCTCCGAGCTGGAAGTTCAGGCCTGGCAGGTTCATGCGTTTCTCTCCCTGGATCAATGAGTCGGTCAGTGCCGGATGCCTTCGCGCCCGGTCACGGTCATGAGGGTGGCCACCAGCGTGGCGATGAGTTTTTCGCCGCCCTGGGCGTCGATGGCCCAGGCCTGGCCTTCGGTGAAGGTGACGGTGCGGCCCGGTTTGAGCACCTGGCCGACCATGCGAAAACGCTGGCCCTCGGCCGGCGCCATCAAATTGATCTTGAATTCGATGGTGAGCACGCCGGCGTCGGCCGGCATGAGTGTGGCGGCCGCATAGCCGCAAGCCGAATCGAGCGCAGTGGCCACCATGCCGGCGTGCAAGAAGCCATGTTGCTGCGTCAGGCGCGTGGAAAAAGGCAGCTCGATCACCACCCGACCCGCCTCGACCGACTCCAGCGCCGCGCCGATCGTGTCCATGGCCGCCTGGCGCCCGAAGCTGGCGCGCACGCGGGGGGCGAAGTCAGGGTCGCGGGGCTCGAAGGCGGGGGGCATGGGGCGGTCCGTTCAACAAAGACAAAGGCCGGAGATTGACGTTTACGTAAACGTCAATTATGCCGCGACGGCCTTGCGCCGGGGTGACTTGGCCGCGCGCGTGAGCAGGGCGCGGGCTTCGCGCTCGTGCACCTTGACCTCTTCGAGGTTGGCCTCGAGATCGGCCATCTGCTCCTCGAGCTGGCGCCGGTGCAGGGCCAGCACGTCCAGGAACTTACGCAGTTGCGGCCCGGTGTCGCGCGGGCTGTCGTACATGTCGATGATCTCGCGCGCCTCCGACAGCGACAGGCCCAGGCGCTTGGCGCGTAGCGTGAGCTTCAGGCGGGTGCGGTCACGGGCGCTGTAGGTGCGGTTGCGGCCACCTGGGCCGGTGCGCTGGGGCTGCAGCAGGCCCATGTCTTCGTAAAAGCGCATGGCGCGCGTGGTGAGGTCGAATTCCTTAGCCAGGTCGCTGATGGAATAGGTCTGGGTAGCCATGACAGTGCAGTGATCGAAGAGGCCGGGCCCGCAGGCCGCCGGTGTGCTGCCTGCGACAGGGCGGGCACGCGCCCCTGCCTAGAATGCGCGATTACATCTGACGTTTACGTTAACGTCAACGCCCATGAACCCCTCCGACTCCCAGCTCCATTACCCCCTGGGCGACCAGTTGCCTGCCGCCGGCGCGACGCTGGAGGTCGCGCCCGGCGTGCGCTGGATCCGCATGGGTCTGCCCTTTGCGCTGGATCACATCAACCTCTGGCTGCTGCGCGACTCGATCGACGGCCGCGAGGGCTGGACGGTGATCGATTGCTGCGTCACGCGCGACGAGGCCAAGGCGCAGTGGGAGCAGATCTTCGCGACGCAGTTGCAGGGTCTGCCCGTGCTGCGCGTGATCGTCACCCACATGCACCCGGACCACATGGGCCTCGCCCACTGGCTGTGCGCGCGTTGGAGCACCCCCGCGCACGACTGCCGCCTGTGGATCAGTGCCACCGACTACTACACAGCCCGCATCAATTCAAGCCGTGACATCAGCTTCGGCGGCAATGAAGCGGCGCAGTTCTTTGCCTCGCACGGCCTGACCGACCCCGACTCGCTGGACAAGGTGCGGGCTCGATCCGGCCATTACGCCTCCATGGTGCCGACCGTGCCGGATCACTTTCGACGGCTGCTCGAGGGCCAGGTGATCGACATCGGTGGGAATGGCTGGCGCTGCATCACGGGCTACGGCCATTCGCCCGAGCACATCGCGCTGTATAGCGAGGCCCTAGGCGTCTTGATCTCGGGTGACATGATCTTGCCGCGCATCTCCACCAACGTCAGCGTGCACGCCGTCGAGCCCGAGGCCGATCCCTTGGCGGGCTTCCTGGCCTCGATCGAGAGGCTGCGCGCGCTGCCACCCGACACCCTGGTGCTGCCCTCGCATGGCAAGCCCTTCACCGGCCTACACGTGCGGATCGACCAACTGCAGGCCCACCACCGCGACCGGCTGGACGAGGTGCTGGCCGCTTGCACGCAAGCGCCGGCCTCGGCCGCGGACATGCTGCCGGTCTTGTTCAAACGCAAACTCGATTTGCACCAGACCACCTTCGCCATGGGTGAGGCGGTGGCCCACCTGCACACGCTGTGGCACGCGGGGCAGCTTGCGCGCACGCAAGACGCGCAAGGGGTCTGGCGCTTTAGCCCCGCCTAGCCGGCCTTGCGCCGAAACAGCCCCAGAAGGTGACGGGCGACGGTGGCGGGCGAGTCGCGGCCGCTTTGGTACCACATGAGGGCCCCATTGAGCGCGCCAAGCAAGCCCAGCCGGAAGTAGCGGCGCTTGACGCCATCGGGCAGTTCCACCGCATCGGTCAGCCGGGAAAAAACCTTCTCATAGCGATCACGCTCCGCGACCAGGGCCATGCGCAGGTGGTCGGTGTAGGTGCTAGACCAGTCGGCGAGCACGGTGGCGGCGGGGCTCTCGCGCCGCAACAGGGCTTCCAGATGCGCCACGCAGGCGGCCTCCAGACGCTGCCAAGGGTCGGTCAGTGGCGCGACCGCTTTTTCCACATCGGCGATGAAGCGGTCCACCCCGGCGGCATACACCGCGATGAACAACTCCTCTTTCGATCCGAAGTGGTGGTAGAGGGACCCGTGAAGAATGCCGAAGGCCGCCGAGATGTCGCGCATCGAGGTCTTGGTGTAGCCGCGTTCTCCGAACAGGCGAGAGGCTTTTTCGATGAGTTCGGCTCGGCGATCCGGCGCGATTGGGGCGCTAGCAGCCTTGGGAGGCGGGTGCGCGCGGCTTCGGCCGGTGGCGCGTTCGCGTACAGGCGAATCGGCGGTGGATTTTTTCATGGCGTGTTCAGGCGGTGAGGGCTCAGGCCTTGTTCCAGTAGGGCTCGCGCAGAATGCGCTTGAGAACTTTGCCCAGGGCATTGCGCGGAAATTCGTCGCGCATCTCGATGGCAGACAGGCGCTGGTGCTTGGCCAATCGCTCATTGCACCACAGCACCATGGCGTCCGGATCGAACGCCGCGCCCGGCTTGAGGATCACCAGGCCCAGCGGCGATTCGCCCCAGCGCGCATGCGGCACGCCGATCACCGTGGCATCCAGAACATCAGGGTGCCCGCCCAGCACCTCTTCGAGGTCCGCGGGGAAGATGTTGAAGCCGCCGGAGATGATCATGTCCTTCTTGCGGTCCACCAGGATCAAGTAGCCATCCTCATCCTGCCGGCCGATGTCGCCGGAGCGAATGAAGCTACGACCGCGCTCGTCGCGCCAGATCAACTCGGCGGTAGCCTCAGGCCGGCCGTGGTAGTGGGTCATCATGCCCGGGCCGTAACCGGCAATCTCGCCGACCTCCCCCGCCGGCAGCACGCGCCCGTCGTCGGACAGGATGCGCAACTCGAAGCCGAGCACCGGGGTGCCCACCGTCTCGAACTTCGCCTCGGGCGCACCGGGCTTGAGCATGGTGGCGAAGCCCTCGCTGAAGCCATAGAGCTCGATGAGCTTGTCACCAAAGCGCTCGATGACCTGCCGCTTGGTGTCGCGGCGCAGGGGCGAGCCCGCGCACAGGAGAACCTGCAGGCTGCTCAGATCGCAGGACGGGTCGTTTTCCTGGAGCAACGCAATGTACTGGGCCGGCACCATGAAGCTGTGTGTGATGCGCTCGGCCGCCACAGTGCGCAGGAAAGCGCGGGGCTCGAAGGCTGGCATGACCACGCAGGTTCCACCGCCAAACAAGACAGGCAGCATCATGAGCCAGGTGCCGTTGGAGTACAGCGAGGTGGTGGTCAGGGCGCGAGAGCGGTCGCCAAAGCCCATCTCGATCGCGTTGGAGACGGCCCAGTGCACCCGCGCTCGATGGCTTTGCACAATGCCCTTGGGCAGGCCGGTCGTGCCCGAGCTGTAGATGATGTTGAAGGGGTCGTCGTGCCGGTAGGCCACCTGCGGCGTCGTGGCCGGGCTGCCTGCAATGAAGTCCAGGAAATCCTGCCAACCCGACGCCTCGCCGTGCACCACGACTCGGCCAGACCGCACAAGGTGCTGAAGACCGGACTCGCAAGGTGCCAGGCGCGTGATGAAGTCCGGCGTGGCGAAGGCGCGGGTGGCGCCACTGTCGTTCAGGAGGGTCACCAGTTGCGGTCCGGTGAGCAAGCCCGACAGGGGCACCACGCAGGCGCCCGCCTTGACGATGCCGAACATGACCTCAAGCATGTCGACCGAGTTGCCCATCATCACTGCGACCCGGTCCCCGCGCTGCACGCCTGCGCCGAGCAAGGCGTTGGCGACCTGGTTGATCCGGTCGTCGAAGTCACCCCAGAGCCGCCGCACCTCGCCGCAGACCACGGCTTCCTGGTGGCGCCGGAAGGTGCCGTGACGCGTCAGGATGTCGGGGATCGTGATATCTGCGGGGTCAATCGATTGCATGAGGGCCTCCTGCCCGGGTATTGGGTAAATCCGTCGCGCCGGCGGGCGGGGGCGGCGGCTGCTCGATGCGCCGCACGCCTGCGCCCACATCGCGCATCAAGGACTGCGCGTCGTCGTCAATCATGCAGTCGCAAAAGTAGGTCCGCTCCAGCCCCGCGCGCTGGGCCGGGGGCTCGCCGCGCAGACCGCGCACCAGGGTCTTGATGTGAGCGCAGGCGCGGGCCGGACGCAGCGTGATTTGGTGGGCCAACTCCCGGGCATGGGCGAGCGCATCGGGCACGCAGGCCTGGGCCAGGCCCAGGGCCAGCATTTCCGCAGGCGTGAACACTCTCCCCAGGAGCATGCACGCCATGGCGCGGCTTTCGCCGAGCAGGGCGGTGAGCGCCTGGGTGCCGCCCGCACCCGGCAGCAGGCCGAGATTGACCTCGGGCAGGCCCAGGGCGTAGTCGCCGTCCTGGACCACGCGCAGATCACACCCCAGAGCCAGCTCGAAGCCCCCGCCCATGGCGGTGCCGTTGAGGGCGGCGATGAAGATCAGCCGATTGCAGCCGATCGCGTCAATCACTTCATGGATGCCCGCTCGGGGCACCAGGCGCTCGGACGAGAAGCGCATACCCCGCGCGCGCATGGCAGTCGCCCGGGCATGGAGCAGGGCGACGTCGTAGTGCCGGATGAAGACGCCCGGCTGCCCGCCGGTGACGATCACCACCCGACCCTCGGGCCAGGCCGCCAGCCGCTGCATCACCTGCAGCAGCTCCTGCTCCATCGCCTCGTCCATCAGACCCTGGTCCGGATTGAAGCAACGCACGATCGCCGTCGCGCCCTGGAAATCCAGGCTGACGCGGGTACCCGCCCAGTTGTTAGTATCCAGCGCCATGTTCGATCCAAAAGACGTGCGGTCGCTTCAGGTGCCGGTCATCGCTGCGCCGATGTTCCTCGTGAGCGGCCCGGACCTGGTGGTGGAAGCGGCGAGGGCAGGCATCGTCGGCGCGTTTCCGACGCTCAATGCGCGGTCGCCGCAGATCCTGGATTCCTGGTTGGCAGACATCACCCGGCGCTGCCAGGGCGCACCTGGCGGCTACGCGGCCAACCTGATCCTGCATGCCTCGAACGCACGGCGCGACGACGACCTCGCCCTGGTGGTGAACCACCGCGTGCCCTGGGTGATCACCTCGGTCGGATCGCCCGTTGCTGTGATTGAGCGCGTGCGCGCGTACGGCGGCCGGGTGCTCGCCGACGTGGCGACCATCCGCCATGCACGCAAGGCCATCGATGCGGGCGTGGACATGCTGGTGCTCCTGACAGCGGGCGCCGGCGGCAACACCGGTTGGCTCAATCCCTTTGCCTTCATTGAAGAAGTGCGTGGTTTTTGGGACGGCCCGCTGGCGGTCGCAGGCGGCATCACCACGGGTCGCCAGGTGCGCGCCGCGCAGGTGGCCGGCGCCGACCTGGCCTATGTGGGCTCGCCCTTCATCGCCACGCACGAGAGCCTGGCCGAGACGGACTACAAGCAAGCCCTGTGCACCGCGGGCGCAGACGACATCGTCCTGACCGATGCCGTGACAGGCATCCCCGCCAACTTCCTGGCCGGCTCCCTGCGCGCGCAGGGCATCCTGCGGCCAGACGGCTCCTTGCTGCCCCGAGGCGCGGGCGACCTGGCCAGCTGGAAGACCGCCTGGAGCGCCGGCCACGGGGTGGCCTCGATCCGTGACGTCCGCCACGTTGGCGAGCGCGTACACACGCTGCGCCAGGAGTGGCTCGCGGCCGGCTGACGGAGGCCAGCTCATATGGCGCGGTCCCGACCCTGCCAGTAGCGGGCGCGTAGCTCGCGCTTGAGCACCTTGCCCGTCGCACTGCGCGGCAGGGCCGCCACGAACTCGATGGCCTTGGGCGCGTTCAGAGCACCCAACTGCTGGCGCACCTGGTCCTGCAGCGCCGAGGCTTCCACCGACGCGCCGGGCTTGCACTCGATGACGGCATGCACCGCCTCGCCCCACTTGTCGTCCGGAATGCCGAAGACACAGGCTTCCTGCACGGCCGGATGGGTCATGAGGCACTGCTCGACTCCAGCCGAATACACGTTGAAGCCGCCCGTGATGATCACGTCCTTCTTGCGATCCAGCAGCGTGATGCGCCCCTGGGCATCCACCGCGCCTACGTCACCGGTGTGGTACCAGCCGTGGCGATGCACGGCCTCGCTGGCGACAGCGTCGTCCAGGTAGGCGGCCTGGCTGACCCAGTCGCGCAGCACCACCTCGCCGGGCTCGCCCACTTCGCACCAATGTCCGTCCTCGCGCATCACACGCACCTGCCGGCTGATCGCGGGCCCGCCGATGGAGCGCAAGATAGCCGACGGCGCGGGTGCATCGCCCGCCAGGTGTTCACCCGGCGACAAGGCGGTGATGGGTCCGATCGCCTCGGCCTGGCCGTACATGTTCATCATCACCGGACCGAAAACCTGGAGGGCCTCCTTCAGCGGCGCCTCGGCCATCGGCGCGGCCGCGTACACGAAGTGCTCCAACGTGTCGTAACGAAAGCGGTCCCGCGCCGGGCTGGCCAGCAGCATGTAGATCACCGTGGGCGGCAGAAACAACACCTGGATCCGCTGCGCCTCCAGGGTGCGCAGAATGGTCAGCGGATCCGCCTTGTCCAACAGCACATGGGTGGAGCCGGTGAAGGTGAGCGCGAAGATGAAGGTGCCCGCAAAGTGCGTCATGGGCGCGACCACCAGGTGGCGCTTGGGCGCATGCACCTGCATCGCGAACAGCATGTCCATGCTGGTGACGTAGTTGGACAGGTGGGTGTGCATCACCCCCTTGGAGGCACCGGTGGTGCCGCTGGTCGAATACAGCGTCCACGGCGCCAAGGGGTCGTTGACGGTGTCGGCTGCGCGCTGGCCCTCAGGGGCCATCCAGTCTTCCAGGCACGGCAGGTCGCCCTCTTCCCGGTCGAGGCAGCACCAGGACTGCAGGCCGGGCAACTCGGCCTTCACCCGCGCCGCCAGATCCGACACCTCGCTGTGGTGCACCAGGGCGGTGGGACGATGCCGCTGCAGGATGGCCGCGTTCATCGCCGCGCTGTTTCTGACATTGACCGGCACCAGCACCCCGCCGGCACGCCACACGCCGTACATGAACAGCAGGCCGCGCCAGTCGTTGGGGGAGAGGAAGGCCACGCGGGTGCCTGGGGCTACGCCCATCACCTGAATGCGCGCGGCGATGCGGTGGGTGATCGCCACCGCCCGCGCGTAGCTCACGGCCACGTCGCCTTGAACTACGAAAGGGGTCTCGGGGGTGGCATGGGCCGCCCGATCCAGGGCATCGATCGCGCGCATGCGCTTGCCTCCTTGGGGTCGCCGCCTCAGTCCATCCAGGCCGGGAGTTGCGTGGCGATGGACGGGAACGCGACCAGCAGGGCCAGGATCACCGCCTCCATCACCAGGAAGGGGACGACGCCCTTGAAGAGTTCACGCGAGGTCAACTCGCCACGTGCCGCCGACAGCGCCGCGAACAAGTTCAGTCCGACCGGGGGCGTGATCGCCGCGATCTCGATCAGCTTGATGACCAGCACCCCGAACCAGATGCCATCAATGCCCAGCGCCTTGGAAATCGGGTAGAGGAAGGGCAGGGTGATCACCATGAGCGAGACGCTGTCGACAAAGCAGCCCAGCACCAGGAACAGAACCAGCACCATGGCGATGAACATCGCGGCCGTCAGTTCGACCGACATCACGAAGGTCTTGAGCTCTCCGATGAAGCCGCTGATCAGCAGGAAGCGACTGAACAACAGGCCCGCCATGACGATCAGGAAGAGCATCGCTGAAATCCGAGCGCTCTCGATCAGGCTGTCCCAGAGGGCACCACGCGGGAGGCGGCGGCTGGACAGGGCGATCACCAGCACACCGGCCGCGCCGACCGCACCCGCTGCCGAGGGGGGAAAGACGCCGAAGTAAATGCCACCCAGCACCAGACCGATCAACAGGAAGACGGCCCAGGTGTTGGAGACCGCCTTGAGCTTGTCCTTCAGCGTGAAGCGCTCCGCGATCAGGGGCGCCCACTCTGGCCGGAAGATCAGCATCAGCCGGATCCCCACCAGGTACCCCGCCGCGGTCAGCAGACCGGGGAAGATGCCCGCGATCAGCAGCTTGCCCACGGGCTCGCCCGTCAGCACCGCGTAGAGCACCATCGCGATCGACGGCGGGATGAGTCCCGCCAGCGTCCCGGCAGCGGCCACGCAACCGGCCGAGACGCCGCGGTTGTAGCCGTAGCGAGTCATCTCGGGCAGCGCCATGCGGGTGAAGATACTGGCCGCAACGGTGGTGGAGCCCGAGATCGCCGCGAACATGGCCTGGGCCATCACCGTGGCCATCATCAGACTGCCCCGGATGTGGCTGGTCAGCTTGAACGCCGCCGCATACAGGTCGGTGATGATGCCCGAGCGCGCAGCCAGTGCGCCCATCAGCACGAACATCGGCACGACCGCGAAGTTGTAGTCGCTGGCGAACGCATAGGGCAGCGACTGCAGCGTCGACAGCAGGAACACCGGCCCTATCGCCACATAGATCCCGACGATGGCCACGGCGCCGATCGCATAGGCCACCGGCACCCCCATGGCCAGCAGCGCGATCATGGCGGCAAAGCCCCAGAGGCCAGTGCTCACGCCGACCCCTCGGTGGCGGTGGCGCGCGCGGGCCGCAGTTTCTGGATCAACTGCGCAAGAAGGGTCAGCACGCACAGACTCGCACCGACGGCGCAGGCCAGTTTCCAGGGCCAGACCGGAAAGCCGGAGGTGTCGGCAGAGGCCTCGAAGATCAGGATGCTCTTGAGAGCCTGCTGCCACAGGCCATAAGCAATGAGCCCGATGACGAGGCCACCGCAAATCAGGGTCGCCACATCGCGAACCCGCAGGAAGGTGGGTCCCATCATGGGCTCCAGCAGATCAACCCGAATGTGCTCGGATGCACGCTGGACCGGACCGCAGGCCAGGAAGATGCAGCTGGCCAGCAAGGTGCCGGACAACTCGACCTTGAACGACAGGAAAAATCCGACCGTATGGCCCATCACGATGTCCAGGGCACCCACGAACATCATGAGGAACACGGCGCTCGCACACACGGCAAGCGCCGCTTTCTCGATCCACTGCGCCAGCGCGGTCATCACAGGCAGTTGCAGGCCGATTGTCAGTTACGCGAATTCGCGAAGCTTTGAGCGGCCTTGCGCTGCAGCGGGATGAGTTCCTTGATCCTGTCGCCCTGGCCCGCCTTGGTCGAGCGGTCAATCCAGATCTCGATCATGTCGGGCGCGCGCGCGATGAAGGCCGGCAGATCACGCATCGCAACAGTGCTTCCGCCGGTAGCCGTGAACTTCTGCATGGCCTCGGCTTCCACCTTGGGCAGCGCCGCTAGATCGCGTTGCATGGCCTCCTGGGCGACCTGCGTGAACAGCGTCTGCACGGAACGAGGCCAGGCATTGAAGGTCCGAGCGGGCACATACATCTGGAAGGTGGTGAAGGCTCCGGTGTTCAGATCAGACAGGAACGGCGCCACCTTCTGCAGGTCGGCAAAAGGCGTCCACTCGATCGGGCCGAAGTTGCAGTCCAGCGTGCCGCGCTGCAGACCTTCGCGGATTTCAGTGGCCTGGACGCGGGTGGGCACCATGCCGTACGCCTCCATCCAGATCGGCACGAAGGCGCCACCGACCGCGCGCACCTTCAGGCCGCGCAAGTCAGCGGAGGTATTGATCGGCTTGTTGCACAGCAGCTTGTAGGCGGTGGGCACCGTCCACTTGATGACCTTGAGGTTTTGCGATGCCAGTTCGTCCGTCACCACCTTGGTGGCGTAGCTGTCGCGCGCAAGCTCATAGGCGGTCTTTGCATCGGCCGAGACCCGATTGAGCAAGCCCGCGGAAACCGAGGTGAGAGGCAGTTCGGCAGCATGCACGGCCTGAGCGAACACACCAATATCAACCGCGCCATTGGTGACGAGGTTCTTGATCTCAGTCAGTCCGCCAAGCTGGCCGGACCAGAAGATCTGAATCTTGATCTTGCCGCCCGAGCGGCGCTCGATCTCTTCAGCAAACCACTTGTCCCACTCGGCGCCCGGAAAGGTTTGCGCCAGCGGGTGCGCCATCTTCAGCGACAGCGTCGGATAGTCCTGCGCGTGAACCGGCAACGAAAACGCCATGGCGGCGAAGCTCATGAGGAGAAATTTTTTCATCGGCAACTCCAGTCTGTTCGCGGATCGACCACGGAGCGGATATCGCTCCTTGCTGCGTGATCCTAGCCAGTGATTCTTAACAAAACAATCGTTTGGTTGTGCGATGGGTTAGGGGTTTTCCCGCGCCGGCCAAGTACCCGCTCAGACCCTCGTTCCCGACGTTCAACGACGCAGCACGATCACCGAGCAGGCAGCCTCGTCGAAGCCGATCACGCCCCCGCCGTTCTCGGCCAGCGCGATGTCCGCCCCCACCGCCTGCCGCTCGCCGCACTCGCTGCGCAACTGGGCCACCAGTTCATAGATCATCGACAGGCCGGTGGCACCCACCGGATGGCCCTTGGACACCAGTCCGCCCGACAGATTGATCGGCACCGCGCCGCCGATCGCGGTGGCGCCGCTGCCGACGTAGGCGCCGCCCTCGCCCCGCGCGCAAAAACCCAGCATCTCGGCCTGATAGATCTCGCAGAACGAGGTGGCGTCGTGCACCTCGGCCACGTCGATGTCCGCTGGCACCAGGCCCGCCTTGGCATAGGCCTTCTTGGCCGCCAGGTGCGACAGGCCCGGCTCGTCCAGGTCGCGGTACTTGCCCCCAGTCAGGACGCTGGCGCCAACCCGGATGGCGCGCTCCTGCACGCGCGGGGGCAAATCACGCAGGAAGCGCTCCGAGCACAGCAAGGCGGCCGCGGCGCCGTCACCCACGGGGGAGCACATGGAACGCGTCAGGGGCCAGCTGACCTCGCGATCGGCCAGCACCTGCTCGGGTGAAACGGTGAAACGGTACTGGGCCTTGGGATTGAGCGCCCCCATGGCGTGATTCTTGGACGCTGCGTAGGCGATCTGCTCGCGGGTCGTGCCGAAGGTCTTCATGTGATAGGCGGCCTGCATGGCGTAGGTGTCCATGAACAGGGTGCCGCCGCCCGCGTTGACCTGGAAAGGCTTGCCCGATCGCTCGCCGGCATCCCGGTAATAGGCCTGCCACTCTTGCGGGTCGAACTGGTCGATGCCGCCTTCGAAGATCTCGAGCGTGCGCGCGGCATCGCCCGGAAAGAAAGTCTTTTCCACGCCGATGGCCAGCGACAGCTCGGCCTCGCCCGACAGGATGTCTTTGTAGGCCCCATGAAAGGCCATCGAGGCCGTGGCGCACCCGCCCTCCACGTTGATCAAGGGCACGCGCTGCGGGAACAGACCTTCGCGCACCAGCGGCGTGAAACAGACCTGCCCCCGAATGTTGCGCTGGCCGAAGGTGCCCATGCCACAGTTGCCAAACCAGGCTTGTTCGATCTGCTGCGCGAGATCGACCCCGGTGTCCGCTACCACCTCGGTGAAGGCCTCGCGGGTGAGGTCCTTGAAGGTCTTGTCTGGCTGCTTACCGAAGGCGGTGCAGGACACGCCAATCACGTACACGTCTTGCATGAGAACTTCTCCTTGGGCGCGATGGCGTTACTGCAGTACAAGCGGAAGGCTCGACGGCCCGCGCATCACCAGGGCATCGATCCAGTGAACCTCACCTGGGCCCAGACGCATCGAGGAAAAACCCGATACCAGGGCGCCTAGGCAGACCTTGGCCTCCAGCCGCGCCAGCGGGGCACCCAGGCAAAAGTGCAGGCCCTGGCCAAAGGTCAGGTGGCGGTTGGGAGAGCGCTGAATATCCAGCTCATGCGGACGCTCGAAACGGCGTGGATCCCGGTTCGCCGCATTGATCATGGCGAAAACCCGGTCGCCGGCCCGCAGAGCCTTGCCATGCAGCTCGTGATCGACCGCTACCACCCGCGCGATACTGTTGCTCGGCCCGTCGTAGCGCAGAAACTCCTCGACGGCCGAATCGATCAGCTCCGGTCTGTCCCGCAATAGCTGCTGCTGTTCGGGATACGCCAGCATCGCCACCACCGCACTCCCCAGCAAGTTGGTCGTGGTCTCATGGCCGCCGAACAGCACCAGCATGCACATGGCGATCAGCTCGTCTTCGCTGAGCCCGCCCCGCTCATCCTGAGCCAGCAACATCTTGGAGATGACGTCGTCGCCGGGCTGGCCGCGGCGCTGCGCGATCAGGCTGCGGAAGTAAGCCGACATCTGGTCCGCGCCCGAGCGGGCCTTGCGGTACTTGTCCTCTTCGGCGCGCGAGGTGCCGATGAACAAGCGCAGGTCATCTGACCACTCCTTGATCATGCGAAAGTCAGCGCGTGCGACGCCCATCATGTCCAGAATGACGTAGGCGGGCAACAAGACGGCCACCTCCTGCATGAAGTCAAAGGGCTGTCCGTGCGGCACCTGCGCATACAGGTCGTCGACCGTCCGGCGGATCTGCGGCGCCATCGACTGAACCATCGGCATGGAGAACACGCCGTTCATCATCTTTCGCAGGCGGGTGTGCTCCGGCGGCGCCTTGAACACCAGCCACTCATTCAGGTAGCGCATCACACCCGACAGGATCTCGCGTCGGTCATCGCGCTGCGCCTCGTAAAAGGGGCGCAAACGGTCCGAGGACATCGTCGGCGACAAGGCCACCTGGCGCACGTCGTCGTAGCGCGTGATGATCCAGCTGCGGATAGCCGGGCTCCAATGAATCGGATCGTGCTCCTGCAAGGACTCATAGAAGGGAAACGGATTTTTCCGGATCGCCTCATCAGTCGGGTCGTAGACGAGTGTGGGGGTCATGAATCCTGCACCTGGGAATCAACCACGAGCCTAGCAGAGCCCCCGCAACCCAAACAAGTGGTTGGTTGGTATCTGGTTCAGGGTTTTCCCGTGGCACCAGTCAACCGCGCCAACCAGGCCCCGGTCAACAGCACCTTCCCCGTCCGGTGCGGCGCGTCTGCAAACGCCAAGGCCTGCGTCACCTGGCCCAGGTCGAAGGTCTGCTGCACCGCCATCCGCAGCGTCCCATCGGCGATCCTCTGCAGCAGCTCGGGCATGGCCGTCTTCGCGACAGCACGGTTCGCTGGGTCAGCAAACCAGCTGGCGAGCCAGAAGCCGCGCACCGACACCGCCCGAAAGACCAGGTCCTCGGGCGCGATCTCACAGGGCTTTTGGCTCAGGAGACCGTACACCGCCACCTGCCCCCCGGAATCGACTGCCGCCGCGAGCTGGCGGGTCGCCTCGCCTGCCACCGCATCCAGCGCCAAGGGAACACGGCGCCCGTCCGCCAAGGCTTTCACACGCTGGGCAAACGCCGACGCCGACAAGCCCTCGTCCACGATCCAGTGCTCGTCACCCAGCCGGACACGGTCCACCGCCTGCTCCCGGCGGACGACGTTGATCACGCGAATCCCCATCCGAGCTGCGAGCTGGCGCACGCACTGCCCGACGGCCGAATTCGCTGCGTTCTGGATTACGCACACCTCGCCCTCGAGGGCCACGATGCCGCGCAGGAGCACCCAGGCGGTCATCGGGTTCGCGCTGAGCATGGCGCACTGAAACACATCCACATCCCCTGGGACAGGGAAGACCTGCCGGCTGGAGAGTACGCGCTCATCGCGCCAGGTTCCCCCTGGTGCCAAGGGGATCACCAGCTCACCGACGCGGGGCGTGTCGACATCGGGCGCAACCGCCAAGACGACAGCCACCCCTTCATGGCCCGGCGTATAGGGCAGTGGCGGCTGCACGCCATAACGTCCATCGATCTGCAGCAGGTCGGCCGGATGCACGGTCATCGCCAGCAAGCCGACCCGGATCTGCCCGGGCCCGAGTGGCCCTGCAGGATCCGGGCAGAGGCCGACACGCTGTTCGCGCGGCACGTCATGCGCATAGCGGGTCACCTCCACACGCCGAGCCGGCAGCGCCGTGTACGCCGGAATGTCTTGGATTCGCAAGGAAGATCTGCGCATAGGTGAACCAAACAGTTGTTCGCCCAGTATCTCCCAAGGGCGAAGGCTGACGTGCAGCGGGGCTTGAAACGCCCCGACCACTACCAAGTCGGCAGCGACTCATCCTTGAGCTGTCCGCGCAGCTGCGCGTAATCGGGCACCACGGTGCGCACCGTGTCCCAAAAGCGCGGGCTGTGGTCCATCACCCGCAAGTGGCTCAACTCGTGGGCCACCACATAGTCGATCACCGGCATCCGAAAATGAATCAGGCGCCAGTTCAGGCGAATCGAGCCGTCCGCGCTGGCCGTGCCCCAGCGGGTGCTGGCGCTGCTCAGACTGAGCTTTTTCCACTGCACGCCCAGGCGCGGCGCGAAGTGGTCCAGGCGTTCGATGAACAAGCGCTTGGCCTGCCGCATCAACCAGGCCTGCACCGCGTCGCGGATCTGCGCTTCGGTCGCCAGGTGTGACAGCCCCAGATGCAGGGTCAGGCGAGTCACACCCGGCAAGGCATCGGGCGCGGTGTGCAGCATGCCACCGCCCTTGGAATCTTGGCGCGGATCGAGCACCACGATCACGGTCTCGCCCAGAAAGGGGAAGGCCGCACCATCGCGCCATTGAATGCGCGCGGTCTCG
>JACCDI010216276.1_pt1 | contig 15395 bp, 8 predicted proteins | sample 7442791 | NCBI WGS metagenome assembly JACCDI01 (sample SAMN15323434, study PRJNA562643) | freshwater metagenome | isolation source: river surface water | place: USA:Blue River Watershed | collected 2017-08-15 | reverse complement strand
CCGAAAGATTGGCCGTATAGGCGGCGGCGTCCTTCGCGTTGGCGTCGCTCTCGCCTTGTACCCAGACGAACGCGCGCGGACGCAGCGTGACGTCCTGGGATTTCGCGGCGGCGATGGCGGCCTTGGCATCGTCGATCATCGCGCGGTAGCAGGCGTCGGCCTGGCCGGGCAGGCCGACGTTCCAATCGGCGGCGACGGAGGTGCCGCTGAAGGCCGTCTTGATGACCGCGAGCGGACGCGACTCCTTCGTCCTCAGCGTGCGGACCATCCCGATCTCGGGTCCGAACCCGCCCTTGGTCTTCAGGTTGAAGTTGCCGTATTGGCGGGCGAGCTTCTTGCCGTCGACGGCCGGCTTCGCGGGCGTGCGCGGCTGGAATTGCAAGGTCGTCCACTGCCGGGCGCTCGTGCCGTCGAATTCATCGGGTGGCGGATCGCCCACGCGCCACCAGAACATCGTAGCGGTGTCCTTGGGATCGGCCGGCAGTTCTTCCGCATAGGCGTCGTAACCGACCGCGTTAGACTGCCCGGCGACCAGGATCAGGTCGCGGGTCTCGGCGGCGAACGCCAGCCCGTGCAGGAGCAGGGCCAGGCCTAGAGGGAGGCGACGGAACATGGGGTATCTTTGGGTAACCCGCCCGCCGCGGGAGTTCCACCTTTTCCTTAGGTCTAAACCTTTATTTTCCCTCTTTTAGCAGGAACTCGACCAGCTCCGGGCAGGCGAAGAACGACGGGCCGACTTTGTGGCCTTCGCCGGGCACGATCTTGACCGTGAACTTGCCCCCGAGGGCCTCGTAACGGGTCTTGAGGAGGAGGGTGTTATCCTGGTGCGGGACGACCACGTCGTTGTCGCCATGGACGGCGAACATCGGGACCTTGGCGGCGGCGAGGCCGGTGAGATTATCGGGCGGATTGAACTCCTTGAGCCGGGTCGTGAGTTCGGCTTCGGTCAGGCCGAAGTCGGCGAGCGTCTGGGCCTTCGAGTTCTTCAGGGGCCAGCTGGCGAGGTTGCAGACCGGGTAGATGCCGATCCAGGCCTTCACCTTGTCGGGATTCCGGAACGCCCAGGTGAGCGTCATCATCCCGCCGCGGCTCTGGCCGAGAAGGATGGGCTTGGGCGAGTAGCCCCGCTTCACCATCTCCTCGTAGAACTTCGTGAACTGCGCCGCGCTTTTCGGGGCGCCACGGACTTCGCCGAGGTCATAGCCCGCGATGGCGATGCCGGCCTGCTGGCAGGCGTCCGCGTAGAGCTTGTGCTGGACGATCGAGACGCCGCCCTTGAGCGCGGGCGCATACCAGAGCCAGGGCTTGCCGTCCGCCGGCTTCGCCGCCGGGTGGATCACGGCCTTATGCCCGTCGACCTCGAAGGTCTCCGCGGCGAAGAGCGAGGCTGAGACGAGGAGGGTGGCGAGGAGCAGGAGACGTCGTGTCGTGTTCAGGAACATAGGCATATCTTTGGTCGGCCCTGCGGCGAGTCAAAGCCCGCCTGTGGCTCAGGCCAGCACGGGCCTGATCACGTGGCCGTGGACGTCGGTCAGTCGCCGCTCGACGCCGTTGTTGTAGAAGCTGAGGCGCTCATGGTCCAAGCCCAGCAGGTGCAGGATGGTGGCGTGCAGGTCGTAGATCGTCGTGACGTCCTGCACGGCCATGTGTCCGAATTCGTCGGTGGCACCGTGGCTGTAGGCACGCTTCACGCCGGCGCCCGCGAGCCAGACGGTGAAGCCCTTGGGGTTATGGTCGCGGCCGTTGGCCCCCTTCTGGAACGTCGGCATGCGGCCGAACTCGGTGACGAAGGCGACGAGTGTGTCCTTGAGCAGCCCGCGGGCCTTGAGGTCCTTGAGCAGCGCGGCGGCCGGCTGGTCAAGGATGGGCGCGTGCACCGCATACTGGTCGACGATCTTCTTGTGCCCGTCCCAGTTGCCCACGCCCTCGCCCATCGCATAGGAGCCGTTGAAGAGCTGCACGAAACGCACGCCCTTCTCGAGGAGGCGCCGCGCGAGGATGCAGTTCTTGGCGAACCCCGCCTTGTTGACGTTGCTGTCGTCGGCGCCGTACAGCGCACGGGTCGCGGGCGACTCGCCCGAGAGGTCGGAGAGCTCGGCGGCGCTCAGCTGCATGCGGGCGGCCAGCTCGTAGGACGAGATGCGCGCGGAGAGGTCGGAGTCGCCGGGATTCTTCTCGAGGTGCCGGTCGTTGAGGCGGCGCAGGAATTCGCGGGTCGCGCGGTCGGCCTCAGGGGTGATCTCGGCGGGGCGCGCGAGGTTCGGGATGGCGCGCTGGGCGCTGAAGGCCGTGCCCTGGAAGGAGGCGGGCAGGAAGGCGCTGTTCCAGTGACGCGGCCCGTTCTGGGGCACGCCCCGGGGGTCGGGGATGGCGACGAAGGCGGGGAGGTCCTGGTTCTCGCTGCCCAGGGCGTAGGTCACCCAGGAGCCCATGCTCGGGAAGCCGTCCAAGGTGAAGCCGGTGCCCATCTGGCTCTCGGCGGGGCCGTGCGTGTTGGACTTCCCGGTCATCGAGTGGATGAAGCACATCTCATCGGCGAGCTCGGCGAGGTTGGGCAGGAGGTCGCTCACCATCTTGCCGGACTGTCCGCGCGGCTTGAACTCGGCGATGGGCTTGATGAGGTTGCCGTTGGCGCCCTGGAAGGTGACGAGGCCTTCGGATCCCGGCATCGGGGTGTCGTGCCGCTTGATGAGTTCGGGCTTGTAGTCGAAGGTGTCCACGTGGCTGAGGGCACCGGAGCAGAAGATAACGAGGACGCGCTTGGCCTTGGGTTCGAAGTGCGGAGGCCGGGGCGCGTAAGGACGGGAGGGGTCGATGGCCGGGCGCAGGGGCGTGGCGGCGAGGAGGCGGTCCTGCGAGAGCAGGTGCGCGAAGGCGATGCTGCTGAGGCCGGAGAGCGTGCGGCTGAGGAAGCCACGTCGGTTGAGGAGATGGTTCATTCGATGCGGACGAATTCGTTGGCGTTGTACATCGCGCGGCAGAAGGCGGGCAGCCCCTGGGCGGCGATGAAGCGGGAGGCCTCGGCGAGCTCCTCGGCCGACGCCGGACGCTGGAAGAGCAGCTCGAAGGCGCGGCTGGCCTGCTTGGCGGAATCCTCGCCCGCCTCTTTCCGCAGGCGTTCGGAGAGCGCCGCCGCCTGCTGCAGGGAGAAGCTCCCGTTGAGCAGGTTCAGGGACTGCAAGGGCGTGATGGAAGCGGTGCGCTTGGGCTGGGGCTGGCCGGCGTCGGGACAGTCGAAGGCCCCGAAGAAGTCGTCCAGCATCGCGCGAGGCTTGGACTGGTAGACCATGCGCCGATAGTCGCCGGGCAGGAACTCCTGCTTCGTGACGTAGACCTTCACGTAGTTGGTCATCGGCTCGAAGAGATCGAAGCCCGGTCCGCCCATGGCCAGATCGAGCTTGCCGGAGGTCGCGAGCATGGAGTCTCGCAGCATCTCGGCTTCGACGCGACGGGGCGGATAGCGCCAGAGGAGGCGCGCCGCGGCGTCGACGGCCGCGGCTTTCTCGGTTCGCTTGGAATCCTGTCGGAAGGTGCGCGAGGTGAGGATCAGGCGATGGACGTGCTTGAGCGACCATCCGTGGTCCATCAGTTCGGCCGCGAGGAAGTCGAGGAGCTCGGGGTGCGTCGGGCGCGAGCCGTTGAGGCCGAGGTCGCTCGGGGTGTCGACGATGCCGGTCCCGAAATGGTGGTGCCAGAGGCGGTTCACGATGACGCGCGCGGTCAGCGGGTTGTCCTTCGAGGCGATCCAGTCGGCGAGGGCCTTGCGCCGGTCGGCCTCAGGAGCATCGGCGGGGAGGGTGAACTTGCGTCCGACGAGCGAGAGGGCGCCGGGCGCCACGGGTTCGCGCGGCTGGGTCGGATCCCCGCGATGCTTGCGCAGGGTGGGGCCGGGCTGCTCGAACTTACCGACATAGCCCTTGGGCTTGGTGGTCAGTCGGGTGATCTGGGTCAGCAGTTCGGCGTGACGCTTGGCGAGCGCCTCGACCTGGGCTGCTTTGTCCGCGGGGACTTCGCCGAGCGTCGGCAGGCTGCTGACGCGGTCCTTGAGCGTGACCGAGAGCCGGTCGTCGCTGGAGGCGACCTTGGTCCACTTGTTTCCGTCTGCGGACGTCTCGATGCGGTAGCCGTAGGGGAGACGGTCCTTGTAGCGCTGGTCGGAGGCGTCGCGGTTGCGGCTCCAGACGACCCGGTTGATCTTTGTCGGGGCTTCGAACTCGAGTTGCGCCCAGCCCGCGCTCCTCTCGGAGGAGATCCAGCTGCTGCGATTGCCGTATATGCCGTCGTTGATGAACCGGGTCTGGTGGATGCTGTTCCCATTGGCGTAGAGGCCGGAGACGGACACCTTGGCTTCGAGGGAGAGGTTCTTGCCGGCCAGGTCGAACACCTCGAGCTCATCGATGCAGGCTTCGGGATTCGAATTGGTGATGGTGAAGCGCACGAACCTGGCCTCGACGGGATCGAAGACCTCCTCGTTGGCCAGATGGGTCACGGGCGCGCGCAGGTGCGGCACGGCTGGCTCCTTGCCCTCCTTGGCTTCCTCGAAGACGGCGAGGTCGGCCGCGGTGGGTCCGCCTTTGTCTCCGGCCCGCAGGATGAGCACGCTCCTGGAAGTGATGCGGTGGACGCCGGCCGACTTCAGTCCGCTCCAGCGCCGCTGGTCCTTGACGGCGGGGGATCCGTCGGCGAACTGACGCTGGTTGATCCGGGCGATTTCGGTCTGATCGTCCTTGGTCTTGAGGTCACCATCTAGGTCGAGCACGTAACGTGCGTCGGGGGCGTGCGTGGTCCATGCTCCCCAGGAGATCCAGATGCGGACGGGACCGTTCATCGAGGGCTTCCAGGTGAAGAAGTCCTCGCCGGGTTTGTCGGCCCGCCACCAGCGGTAGCTCTCGCCGAGATTGGGCAGACGGCGGATGTCGCCCGGATCCTGCGCGAGCCCCTTGCCGGTACCCTTGTCGTAGGCGATGGGGTTGCCGTTGTCCGGCAGTTCGACCTGCTGGGTGTAGCGGGCGTCGGAGTCGTCCGCGAGCAGGATGCGTCCGAGGTAGGCCTTGGGTTTGAAGGTGCGCAGGCTCTGCTCGATCGGACGCAGTTCCGCGCGGAGGGTCTCGGCCTGCCGTTCGCGGGCGTCGCTGTCCGCGTCGCGCAGCTCACGTTCTCCGTGCTGCACGCCCTGTAGCATGGCCATGAAGGCGTAATAGTCCGTCGTCGGCACCGGGTCGAACTTGTGGTCGTGGCAGCGGGCGCAGGCGAGGGTGGCGCCGAGGAAGGCCGACGCGGTCGTACCGATCATGTCGTGCAGTTCGTCGGCGCGCTGGTTGGCGGTCAGCACGGGGTCGGGCGATTTCACCCGGTCCCAAGGACCGCCCACGAGGAAGCCGGTAGCGGCGTCGGCTCCGAGCTGGTCCCCGGCCAGCTGCTCGCGGATGAAGCGGTCGTAGGGCAGGTCGGCGTTGAGGGCTTGGATGACGTAATCGCGGTAGGGCCAGGCGTTGGGACGCGCCAGATTGGTCTCGAAGCCGTCGGACTCCGCGAAGCGGGCGACGTCGAGCCAGTGCCGCGCCCACTTCTCGCCGAAACGGGGCGAGGCCAGCAGCCGTCCGACCATCTCCTCGTAGGCGCGGTCGGAAGGATCCGCGACGAAGGCGGCGACTTCCTCCGGCGTCGGCGGCAGTCCGATGACGTCGAAGTAGGCGCGTCGGATGAGCGTGCGGGGGTCGGCGGGCTTGGAAAGCCCGAGGCCCTTTGCCTTGAGCGCCGCCTCGATGAAGTCGTCGATCTTCGAGCCCTGCGCGGGCCTTCTGACCGGCTGGTATGACCAGTGGTCCAGGCGCGGGTCGCGGAGCGCGGCGCGGTCGGCGTCGTTCTCGGGCCAGACTGCTCCTTCGGCGATCCACTGGCGCACCTTTTCCACCTGGGCGGGCGTGAGCGGTTCGCCCTTGGGCGGCATCTTGGTGTCTTCATCCTTCGAGGTGATGCGCTCGAAGAGGAGTGACTTGGCCGGATCGCCGGCGATGAAGGCCTGGCCGGACTCGCCGCCTTTGAGGGCGTGCGGCTTGGCGTCGAGGCGGAGGTCGGCCTTGTTCTTCTTAGGCCCGTGGCATTCCACGCACATGTCCTGGAGCAGCGGGCGGATCTCCCGGTCGAAGTCCACGGCCGCTCCTAGGCCGGCTGCGACGAGCAGCAGCGAAGCGATGGGGGCGGGGCGGGGCATCGGGGTTCAGTCTTGGGGTGATTCCTGGGACGGCAAGAAGCCGTCCTGCATCTGCACCATTATATTTCATCTTCGACAGCCTTCTACGCCCGATGTTTCACTGGGCGGCACTATCGTCTCACTTAGGCCAGCAGTTCCTTGATCACGTGGCCGTGGACGTCGGTCAGGCGCCGCTTGGTGCCGTTGTTGTAATAGGTCAGCTTCTCGTGGTCGATGCCGAGCAGGTGCAGGGCCGTGGCGTGCAGGTCGTAGCAGTAGGTGGGCTTGTCCACGGCCGTGGCGCCGAGTTCGTCGGTCGCCCCGTAGGCCGCGCCGCCCTTCACGCCGCCTCCGGCCATCCATGCGGTGAAAGCGGCCGCGTTGTGGTCCCGTCCCTTGCCTTGGGCGGCGGGCTGCCGTCCGAACTCGCTGGTGCAGATGACGAGCGTGCTGTCGAGCAGGCCGCGGGACTTGAGGTCGGTCAGGAGCGCGGCCGTGCCGTTGTCGAGGATCGGCCCCCAGTAGCCGTGGTCGCGTACGAGGTCCTCGTGGCTGTCCCAGTTGGGCCGGATCTTCTTGGCGCCGGTGTTCTCCGCGCCGCAGTAGATCTGGACGAAGCGCACGCCGCGTTCGACGAGCCGTCGGGCGAGAAGGCACTGCCGGCCGAAGGTGCCGATGTCCTCGTGGTCGAGCCGATAGAGGCTCTTGATCGCCTCGCTCTCGCCGGTGAGGTCGGTGGCCTCCGGCGCGCTGAGCTGAAGGCGGGCGGCGAGCTCATAGGCCCCGATACGCGCCTCGAGCTCGGTGTTGGCGGTCCGTTCCTGCGCGTGGGCGCGGTTGATCGCGTCCAGGAACTGCCGGCCGGACTTCTCCGCGTTACCCCGGAGGTGGGCGAATTCCTTGCCGGGGAAGAGGTCCTGGATGGGCGGCTGGGAGGGGTCGGTGTTGAGGGTCGTACCCTGGTGGATGGCCGGCAGGAAGCCGGCGCCCCAGTTGATCACGCCTCCGGGCGGCAGGCCGCGCGGATCAGGCAGCACGACGAAGGCGGGCAGGTCGGCGGATTCGCTCCCCAGCCCGTAGGTGACCCACGCGCCCATGCTCGGGAAGCCCGGCAGGATGAAGCCGCTGTTGGCCATGAACATCGCCGGCCCGTGCAGGGCCGACTTGCTCTGCATCGAATGGACGAAGGCCATCTCGTCGACCTTGCCGGCCAGCTTGGGGAAGAGGTCGCTCATCCATCGGCCGCTCTGCCCATGCTGACGGAAAGGCCAGTAGCTGCCTTGGCAGGCGCCGGGCTTGGAGGCGAAGAACTGCACCTTGCCGTCAGGGTCGAACGGCTTGCCCTGGCGCTTGGTCAGTTCGGGCTTATGATCCCAGGAGTCGACGTGGCTCAGTCCGCCCGGACAGAAGATCTGGATGACCGCCTTGGCCTTGGGCGCGTGATGCACGCCGTGCCGGGCCTTGGGGTCGGTCGCCGCCTGCGCCTCATTAAGCATCGCGGCGAACGCCACGCCGCCCAGTCCGCCGCCCAGCTCCCAGAGGAAGTCACGTCGGCCGACGAAGCGTTGGCGGCGGTTGCAAGGGTAGGGTGATTCCATGGTCGTGGTCAGCGGGCGGCCAGGCGGTCGATTTCTTCGATCTTGAAACGGATGCTCACGATGGAGCAACCCACGTCTTCCTTGCGGGTGTTGGCATACGTGGTGGTCACGATCGTGCCGTCGGGCTGCAGGTGGATGCCGGGATAGAAACCGTCCTTGAAGGTCTTGAGCAGGCTCACGCGATATTGCCCGGGCCTGCCCTGCCTGATGTCCTCGTAGGCGCCGACCCAGGCGATGAAGCCCTTGTCCTTGGCGTTCGGAGTGGCGTTGCGGAAGACGACCACCATGCGCCCGTCGGGAAGCAAGACGCCGTGGTGCCGGTCGCCCGTGAGTCCCCACGGCGCGTCCACGGGCGTGGTCCACGTCTTGCCCTCGTCCCGGCTGAACATGACGAGGCTGGTGCCCGTGCGCCGGTTCTCGCGCAGCAGGCAGCAGAGCTCGGCGCCGTCCGGGGAGCGGAACACGTAGGGCTCGCAGGGGCTCTTGCCGTCGAGCTTGCTGCCGTCGCACACCACGACGGGCTCCGACCACGTCAGGCCGCCGTCCTGCGTGATGGACTGCATCACCTGGGCCCTTTCGGGCACGCTGCTGCCGCGGTGGAACAGTCCTAGGTGCGAGCCGTCCTTGAGCCGGACGATGCTCGAGAAGGTCATCACGTTGCGGAAGGGGTCGGTCTTGGCGTCCTTTCCGCCGAGGGGCGGCAGCTCCTTCCAGGTCTTGCCCTGGTCTTCGCTCATGATCCGCGGCATGTAGCCCTCGAGGCGACCTGGCAGCGGGCGGGGGTTCTCCCGGTCGAGCAGCGTGCGGGCCGAGAAGACCCAGAGCCGTTCCTTCCCTTGGTCGTCGGTGAGGCGGTAGATGCTCGGGCAGTTCTTGAAGTTGGCGTAGTTGGGCGGCAGCGCCGCGTCCATGCGCGTCCAGGTAAGCCCGCCGTCATCGCTCCTGGCCATCGGGCCGGCATGGCCGCCGTGGCCGATGTTCCAGACGCAGAAGATCGTGCGGCCGTCGGCGAGCATCGCCGTGGTCGGGTGCGCGTGGTAGGCGTCCGGAGCGGGCGAGCCCTGCGCGACCACCACCTGACGTTTCACGTCATCCGACAGGTCGATGTTGCGCAGCGCGTCGCGCTGGGCGGCCCAGGCGGCCTTCTTCTCGGCCGGAGCGCTCTCCCAGGCGCGGGCCGGGCCCTTGATCGCGTTGCCGATCTGCGCGTCGGCCTGGGCGAAGGCCGCCCACGGCGCGAGCAGCAGGGCGGTGAGGAGGGGGAGGGCGGGTTTCATGCCGAATGCTTCTTTTAAGGTTTCATGGGGAGTTCCCGCGACTTGCTTGGCATCGTCGAAGTCGTGCGTCTCAAAGGTGAACACCGCGCCCTCCGGGAGCCGGCCTTGCGCATCGCTCCGGCAGACCCCGCCCGGCGAGGAGCCTTCGACCCTGCCCGGGCGGTCTGGCTCGAAGTCATCGGCATGGACGAGAAAGGGAGTGGGCGGTTTGCTCATCGCAGCCCCAGTTCAGCCCGCGTGGGAAGTCGATCGAGATCCTGCTCGCTCATGCGCACATGGAGGACCTGCCGCCAAAGGTGCGGGATGAAGATGTGCAGCCGCCCCTGATCGGCAAGGACGTCACAATACGTCAGGGAGCGGATTGTGACCGAGAAGAAGGGTCTCGTTGTCTGGCGGCTTGTGGCCGCCAAGAAACGGGGTTCGCTCCAGGTGACGCCGTCATCGCGGGACAGCGACACCCAGAGTTCGCTCCGCAACTCATGATTGAAGGCCGTCCTGTCGCCCCGACGGTTATGGTGAAGCGCGATCAGCGTCTTCCCGTCTGACAGCTTCTGGATCATCGGCGGGGCATCAGGGTGGACCAGCGCCGTCGGTTGCGGCCGAGACCAGGTCTTGCCGTCGTCGTGACTGCGAATCTGCCAGATATGCCCCTCCATGGTTCGCGCGAACACCACCACGTTTTGCCCATCGAGAGCCAGCGGCCGGCCTTCGTCCATCCTCCTGCCCGGCTCCCATTGCCAGCCGTTCGGGCGGCCTCCGGGGACCGCCTCCCAGGACGCGCCGCGATTCTCGCTCCGCAGGACGTAAAGCCGGGTGGTGAGAGGCTTGTGAGCCCAATCTGCAGCATGGGGAGCTATCAGCCAGGTTCCGTCCTGCGTCTCGGTGGCGTTGATGCACCACATCCCCTGAAACCCCGGGTCGTTCTGAGGGCTGATGCGGGTCATGGCCGACCAGGTGTAGCCATCGTCGTCGGAGAATCTGAACCCGATGCCCGCGTTCTCCTGACCGTCGAAATCGCCTGATGCCGGTTCCGTGCTGAACATGTAGATCCGTTTGCTACCGCGTGGAACCAGCGGAACCCAGGCGTGCTGGTTGTATGGCACGGGCGTGGCGACGGTCGGGCCGGTCCATGTCCGCCCCTTGTCCTTCGACCGGTACAGCAGAATGTCATTCACCTTCTGGCGTGGATCGTTGCTAGCGTAGTGCATCTTGCCCGAGACCATGGTGAGCAGATAGTCGCCCCGAGGGGTGATGAGAGGACGCGGACAATCGACATAAGCGACGGATTTGTTTTTTCCTCCCTTGATTTTTGGGATGTCCTCCTCGCGCGGCTGCGGGAGCCTGTGAATGACCCTGACGTCCACCCATTCCGGCATCACGACGCCGAGGTCGGCGAAGTGACTGAGTCCTTTGGGGAGTTTGTCAGGTGACGCCGGAGCGCCTCCGATCTTCATGTTTGGGAACGGCGCGAGGTCGGCGAGATCGGACTGTACGCCGCCCTTCGACAGGTCCACGCCCAGATAATCGAGGACGGTCGGGGCCGTTGGGGGTTCGGCGGCTCGTTCGGCGGCGAACGTCGCCGGCGGCGCGAGCAGCAGGGCGGCGAGGAGGGGTAGCCCGGGTTTCATGGTCAGTCGAGGTAGGCGAACTCGTTGGCGTTGAGCAGGGCGCGGCAAAGGGCGAATAGGCCCTGTTCGTTCACGAGCGCGACGGCTGCCTGTCTTTCGGCGGCGCTGGGCGTCCGTTGGAAGGCGAGCGCGAACGCGCGGTCCACGCCCGCAGTCCCGGGCCCTCCCTCGTTCTCGACCCGCAGGGAGAGATGCCGCGCCTGACGGAGCATGAACTCGTTGTTGGACAGCGCCAGCGCCTGCAGGGCGGTGGTGGTGCGGTTGCGTGCGGGCGTGAGGTTCGCGGGGTCGGGACAGTCGAGGGCCGACATGAACGTGTGCGGAGTGGTGCGCACGATGAAGCGGTAGACGCTCCTGCGCCAGAGCTCAGGCTTGTCCGGAGAGACGTAGTTGTAGATCGGCGCGTACGCTTCGATGTAGTCAAAGTCCTTGAAGCCGGGACCGCCCATGGCGAGATCGAGTTTGCCGCTGGACGCGAGGACGGCGTCGCGCAGGGACTCGGCGTCGAGGCGCCGGGGGTTCTGCCGCCAAAGCAGTCGGTTGGAAGAATCGAGCGCGGTCGCCTTGGCGTCCTTGGTCAGGGAGCTCTGGCGGTAGGCCGCGCTCATCACGATCAGACGGTGCACGGGCTTGAGACGCCAGCCGCCCTCGAGAAGCCGCTGGGAGAGCCAGTCGAGCAGCTCCGGATGGCTGGGCCGGTCGCCGCCGAGGCCGAAGTCGCTCGGGGTGGTCACGATGCCCTGGCCGAAATGATGATGCCAGAGGCGGTTGACGATGACGCGACGGGTGAGGGGGTTGTCAGGATGGACGATCCAGTCCGCCAAGGCGCGGCGGCGTTCGCCTTCGGCCCGGTCGTTGCCGCCTAGTTCGGGAGGCGCATGCCTGGCCCAGCCGAAGGCCGTGGGCGTGACCTCTTCGCCGAGGTCCTCGGGGTTGCCACGTCGGTTTACCTTGATGACGGGCACCTCCTTCTGGGCCGCGGCCGCATAGACCATCGCCGGAGCCTTCAGCTGCTTGACGGCGTCGTCGGCCGCCTTGGCCTGGGCGCGCAGGGACTTCAGCTTTTCGGCGTCAGCCGTGGCCAGTTGCGACTCCTTCGCCATGGGCTCCAGCTTCGGGTCGCCGATGAAAAGCAGGTCGCTGCCGATGCCGTCGCCGCCGTCCGTCGCGACCAGCGTCAGCGTGCGGGCGTCGGCGGGAACCGGCACATCGAGCACGACGGTCTCCTTCTTGCGCAGCTTGAGCCGCTGGAACTTGATCTGGTCGTCGACGAAGACGGTGAAGTCGGCCTTGGTATCGGCGGCGGCTTCGGAGGCGCCGAAGCCGACGATCCCGGTCAGGCGTACCTCCCGGAGGCCGCTGAGCCGGCGGATCCTGTCGAGGTCGAAGGTGATGCCGCCGTTGGCGTGCAGGCCGAGCAGGGTCCGTCCTTTGGCGGCATAGTCGATGCCGTCGAGCTTGGTGGTGCGCTGGCCTGCCAGCGGGCGGTTGGCGACGGTATCCCAGGCGTGTCCGCTGGTCTTGGGCAGGCCTTTGAGCACCGTGCGCTCGTCCAGCCTGATGTCGGCCTTGCCGTCGGGGAGGAAGACCCCGAGCACGCCCGGCGCCTTGGCGACCTTCTGCAGGACGTTGGCGCGGATGTCCCGCAGGTAATGCTGCTCCTTCCTGGTGATCTCGCCGTTGCTGCGGTCGATGCCTGATTTCTCGGGCAACAACGAGGTGAGTGCGAAGCCCTCGCCGCTGAGCCGGGCGATCGCGGACCTCAGTTCGGCGAGCCGGTTGTCGAGCGCGGCCTTCTCGCGGTCGTAGCGCGCCTGTTCCTTGGGGTCGACGTGGCGGTCCTCGCGCTTCACGCCGGCGAAGACGGCCCAAAGCCCGTAGTATTCGCGTTGCTTGATCGGGTCTAGCTTGTGGTCGTGGCAGCGGGCGCAGTTCATCGTCACCGCCATGGTCGACGTCATCACCTGGGTGACCATGTCGTCGAGGTCCCCGGCCCGGGCCGCCCGCTTGAGGACGTCGCTCTTGGTCTCGACCTGGCCGACGAAGTCCCAGGGGCCGGCGGCGAGGAAGCCGGTGGCGACGATGGCTTCCGGTTCCTGCGGCCAGAGGACGTCTCCGGCGATCTGCTCGCGGATGAAGCGGTCGTAGGGCTTGTCGGCGTTGAGCGAGGCGACGACGTAGTCGCGGTAGCGCCAGGCGTTCGGGCGGAGCTGGTCACGCTCGAACCCATGCGTGTCGGCGTAGTGGGCGATGTCGAGCCAGTGGCGGGCCCAGCGTTCCCCGTAGCGAGGAGAGGCCAGCAGTTCGTCGACCAGCTTCGCGTAGGCGTCAGGGGAGTCATCCCGGACGAAGGCCTCGACGCGTTCGGGGGAGGGCGGCAGGCCGTGCAGGTCGAAGCTCAGGCGGCGGATGAGGGTGCGGCGGTCGGCTTCGGGTGACATGCGCAGGCCGGCCACCTTGAGACGGGCGGATACGAAATCATCGACGGACTTCCCGGTCCCGAAGTCTTGGCGGACGGGCTGGACCGACCAGTGGTCGAGGCGCGGATCGCGGAGCGCCGAACGGTCGGCGTCGTTCTCGGGCCAGACCGCGCCTTCAGCGATCCACAGACGCACCTTTTCCACCTGGGCGGGCGTGAGCGGTTCGCCCTTGGGCGGCATCTTGGTGTCTTCGTCCTTCGTGGTGATGCGATCGAAGATCAGGGACTTGGCCGGATTGCCGGCGACGAAGGCCGGACCGGATTCGCCGCCCTTAAGCGCGTGGGGTTTGGCATCGAGACGGAGGTCGGCCTTGTTCTTCTTCGGCCCGTGGCATTCCACACACCTGTCCTGGAGCAGCGGGCGGATCTCCTGGTCGAAGTCCACGGCCGCGCCCACGACGGCTGCGACGAGCAGCAGTGACATGATGAGGGCGGGGCGAAGCATGGGGGTGCGTATGGCCGACTTGGACATATTCTACCCCTCTTTCGACAGACTACTACGCCCGATGTTTCACCGGGCGGCACTATCGTCTCGCTTTGGCCGGCTACTTCGCCAGCACTTCGACCTGGTTGATCTTTCCCTTGAGGTAGGGGCGCAGGCCGGCCTGGGTCAGGCGTTTGCCCGCCCCCTCGTCGCCTTTCAGATGGGTGTCGAAGAAGAGCAGGGTGGCGGCTCGGGTGACCGGCTGGACGTCCTCACGGGTCGGCGAAGGGGTCGCCTTGCGGTCCGCCCCCGTGGAGTCCGTGAAGTCCAGATGCTTGGCGCCGTTCAGCCATACGAAGCGATGTCCGCCGGCCGGCCACAGGGAGAACGCTTCCTTCCGGTTCTCGGCCGAAAGGCCGTTCTGCTGCTTGTCGAGCGTGCCGGAGACGCCCAGCAGCGGCACCTGCAGGCTGCCGAAGCTTTCGCGGATGAAGAAAGGTTCGCCGACGCCCTGCGGAGAGAGCGCCACGCCGCAGTCGACGCGCGGATCGCGCAGAGAGGCTCCGAGTCCTTTGCCGGGCGGGATCGTCGGGACGATCCAGTCGAGCGCCGGACGCATCCCGCAGACGACCATGGTGGTGAACGCGCCGTAGGAGTGTCCCATGATGCCGACATGCTCGAGGTCAAATCGTCCCTTCAGTCTGGGATGGGATTGGTTCCAGCTTTCGGCTTGGTTTAGGACGAAGGTGATGTCCTGCGGTCGGTCCATGATCTCCGCGGAGTCATGGATCATCGCCTCAAGGTTCTTCATCAGCTGAAGTCCTTCGGTCATCTTTTCGCGATTACTGCCGACATGCTCCACGCAGAGCACGACGTAGCCATGCGTGGCGAGATGTCGCGCCTGCGCGAAATGGGTGTCGAGGTCGCCGCCCGCCCCGTGCGACAGGATGACGACGGGGCACTTGGAATCGCCGACGGGAAGATGGACTTTGACGGGCACCTTGCGGCCGGCGCCGGTTTTTTCGGCGCGACGCTCGCCGAAGATCCTGCGGATGCCTTTCTGGGCCTCCGAGGCTTGTCGGCGGCTGGCGTCGACGAGCTCGGGGAAATCGAGCTCAGCGGTCTTATGCGGTCCGGACGCGGAGGGGTCGACGGCGCCGAAGGCTAGCCCGGCGATGACCGTGAGGATAAACGAAAGAAGGGGTGCTTTCCGTCGCATGGACATAGTCTGTCACGAGCCTCTTGACCATCAAGCCCTACGTAAGTCGATAATCGGGCGTAGGCATGTCCTAATCGGCCAAGGCCGGCCCCTTTCGGTCCCTGTGCTCAGCGGGAGCGGAAGACGTCGCTGGTCAGGTATTCGACGACCAGGCTGCTAAGGCTTATGTAGGCAGCGTGGGTCGGCTGCGGTGGGAAGGCACTTCGTCCACTCCAGCAACCGCTGCTTCAGTCGGGCCACGACCTCGGGGTGGTCGGCGCCTACCTCTTTCGCTTCGGCGCGGTCGGCCGAAAGGTCATAGAGGGCGGAACGTTCGCCGGTGGCGTCGATGAGCAGCTTCCATGGGCCCTCCCGCATGGCCCAGGCCGCCCACATGTCATCACGTGGGTTCACGTGGTAGTGTTTCCAGAAAAGCGGCTTGGTACGTCCGACGGGTTTGCCGAGCAGGGCGGGCAGCAGGTTCTCGCCGTCGCCCTGATGGTCGGCCGGCAACGTCACGTCGGCGGCGGCGCATAGGGTAGGCAGCAGGTCGACCGCGGAGAGGACCGTGCGGTCATCCTTGTGTCCGGCCGGGATG
>JACCDI011312060.1_pt1 | contig 15400 bp, 9 predicted proteins | sample 7442791 | NCBI WGS metagenome assembly JACCDI01 (sample SAMN15323434, study PRJNA562643) | freshwater metagenome | isolation source: river surface water | place: USA:Blue River Watershed | collected 2017-08-15 | reverse complement strand
TCGGGATAGCGCATAACCGGATTCGGATGCGTGGCCCGCTGGATGATCACATCAAATTCCGGTCCACATTGGCACAAGCTGGATGCCATGACACGAGGTTCCGGTTTTTGTGCAGTCAGCAACTCGTGCAACATCACTCCCACGGCGAAGATATCTGATCGTCGATCCGCACGCTCGGGATGCGAAATGACCTCGGGAGCGGCATATCCGGGAGTGCCCATGACGATGCCCTCGTGCTTGACGCCAACGGCTTGGGCGAGACCGAAGTCACCGATCTTAGGCTCAATTTTCGGCGTGAGAAGAATGTTTGCCGGTTTGATATCGCGGTGAATGATGCCGTTCTCGTGGGCGTGGCTCAGCCCCTCGCATATCGCGATGATGATGCGTCCGGCCTCTGCAGGGTCGACCTTCTTGTTCCAAGCGGAATGATAAAGCGATTTTCCCGGCACATACTCCATGGCAATGTAGAGCATGCCATCCACATCACCAGAATCATAGATACCGATCAGATTCGGATGATTCAATCTGGCCATCGCGCGAGCCTCGGTCTGAAACGAAGCACGGAATTCCGGATCAGCACTCAATTCACGCGGCAGCACCTTCACGGCAACTTCGCGATCAAGTGAGACTTGTTTCGCCAAATAAACGGCACCCATGCCGCCCTGCGCAATGAAATCGAGAAAATGATAGGTCGGGAGGAGCTTGTTCAGCACCTCGATCGACGGTGGAGTAAAGTGAGAGGAATCCACAGGCTAGTGAGTTAGGTCTACGCACTCGCTAGCACAGTCCCTACCATCAATCGAGGAAAATCCATCAAATCGTAAAAAAAGTGTGGTCTTGGAAAATCAGTTGGCATCGCGAGGAGGGCTTGCTAGCTTGGGACGTGGATCATCGCACATTGCCGAATTTTGACACCGCCACCTGCTTGCTGATCGCGGCCTACAGTTTGGCATTCCTGATACTGCTGTCAGGAATCGCTCGGCAACATTTTGCCAAGCCCACGCCCCAGGACACCCCACCACCGTTGCCTCGGAACAACCATGTCGCCACTTGGTGGTGCAGCCCCATCGACGCTCTCGGATTGTTGATGATGAGCGGCGTCTTCATCTCCTTCGGGCTGTCTGCTGCTTCCGCTGACGGAAAAACGCCGGAACAAACTCTCACACCCTCATTGTTGATCGGAAACATCGTGACATTTGCGGTGCTTGTGGGCGCGGTGACAACCATTGTCTACCGACGCGTCAGACCATCCGCATGGCTTGGTCTGCGATGGTCGCAATGGCCTCATTTTTTCTGGATCGGGCCATGCGCCGTAATGACCATGTGGGTGGTGCTGGTCGTTCTCAATGCCTCAGGCTACATCGCCTGGATGGAACGCATCGTCGGCAACAGCAGCACCCAGGACGCCGTGGCATTGATGCGGGATAGCAAGGATTCATGGAGCGTCGGGCTGATGGCTTTTTCCGCGGCCATCATCGCACCACTCGCAGAAGAAATCATTTTCCGCGGTTACCTCTATCCGGTGGCCAAGTCGTTCGCCGGCATGACGGCGGGAGTGTTTTTCAGCGCCTTGTTGTTCGCCGCATGCCACGGCAATGTGCCGCTGATGTTGCCATTGTTCTTACTGGGTATTCTGCTTGCGCTCGCCTACGAATGGACGGGATCAATCTGGGCCTCCATTAGCATTCACTTCTTTTTCAATTCCGCCACCGTCGCCACGCAGTTGGCCCTGCGAGCTGGATGGTTCCCCGAACTCCCTTCCACATGAAGTCACTACGCGACATGGGTGAAAACAAAGTGGTGCAACGATTGCTGGCACAACTGGCGCCACCCCCACCAGACCTATTCACCGGTCCCGGCGACGATTGCGCGGTGGTTCCATTCTCGGCATCTCAATGGCAACTTCTCAAGACCGATGCCATCGTGGAAGGCGTCCATTTTCTGAGCGATGAGAATTTTGAACGCGTCGGCTGGAAGGCCATCGCCCGCGTGATCAGTGATTTCGCAGCCATGGGAGGAAATGCCCGGTGGTTTCTCGTGACACTGGCCGTCTCTCCCGACACAAACATCAATCAGCTAGAATCGCTTTACCGCGGTATGTCACGCTGCGTGCTACATTTCGGAGCACACATCGTGGGCGGAGAAACCACAAGCATCGCCGCGGCTTCCGGAATGGTCATCTCCATCGCGGCGACAGGCTTCGTAAAAAAATCCCACCTGACCTTGCGATCCACCGCCCGTTGCGGCGATGAAATTTTCGTTACAGGGCGACTCGGCGGCTCTCTGGCGGGACGTCATCTGGAGATCCGCCCCCGAGTGAAAGAGGCCCACTGGCTCTGCAAACTTGGCTATGCCAGTGCCATGATGGACCTGTCCGATGGCTTGGCCAAGGATCTGCCTCGTATGGCGCAGGCCTCGAAAACAGGATTCTGGATCGATCTCTCTGCACTGCCCTGCCACCCGGGCTGCACGAGCGAGCAAGCACTGAGGGATGGCGAGGATTACGAATTGCTTTTCACCACGCCTGCCGAAAGCGGGGATTCCTTGATCAAAAGATGGCAGCGCCACTTTCCTGAAACCCCCTTGACTTGCATAGGCAGGATGGTGGACAAGAAAAAAAGCATGTCGATGAATGGCGGATGGGATCATTTCGCTTGCGGGAAGTGAGCACTTCCATGCTAGCCGAATCATGGCAAATCGCCTCGAGCCGCCATAAATGTTCTCGCATCAACCATTTTTGTCGTTACTCTTGTCCGCGCCGGAATCGACTCAATGACTGAGCCCACAACCAAACCGAAGAACAACTCCATCAAGGGCGGCACCAAGGAAAAAATCCTTGGTACGCTCGCCGGTTGGCTGATTCACACGCTTGGTTGCACCTTGCGCGTCAAATGGCACCAAGCGGCATCGATCGAAAACCGCGACGACACACTCATTCTGATGTTCTGGCACGGACAGATCATGCCTGTGATCATCGCATGGTTCCGCAAACGCCCGCGGCGACACGGTCTCACCGCACTGACCAGTGCTAGCAAGGATGGCGCCATCATCGAACACACACTGCGCACCTACGGAGTAAAAGCGGTTCGCGGATCCTCCTCCCGACGGGCCACGGCGGCCCTGCTGGAGCTCAAAAAAACCTTGGAATCCGGTACTGACATATGCATCACTCCGGATGGACCGCGCGGCCCCTTCCGCCAACTTCAAGCAGGTCCGCTGAAACTGAGTCAACTCACCGGCAGCGCCTTGCTGAGAATTCGCGTCACCTGCTCCGCGTCATGGAAACTCAAGACATGGGACGGCTTCGAAATCCCCAAACCTTTCTCCTGCATCCATCTCGCCATCGATGAACCCGTGGCGATCCCGCGCAGAATCGATGAGCAGGAATTCGAAAACATTCGCCTCGAACTCGAAAAAGATTTGTCCCACCCCGTCCTCACCCTCTAACCTTTCTCCATGCACCTCATTGACGGAAAATCCGTAGCCGCCGCCGTTCTCGCCGAGTGCCAACTCGAAATCGCCAAGCTCCAACAACAAGGCATCCAACCTGGTCTCGCCGTGGTGATCGTGGGCGATGACCCAGCCTCCCACGTTTACGTCGCATCCAAGGTGAAAACCTGCGCGGAACTCGGCATGCACTCGGAAAAAATCCAACTGCCCGCCAGCACCAGCCAAGAGGAATTGTTGAAAGTCGTTCACCGCCTCAATGCCGATCCAAAAATCCACGGCATCCTCGTGCAAAGTCCTCCCCCACCCCACATCAACGAAGAGGAAATCATCCGCGCCATCGACCCCCGCAAGGACGTCGACGGCTTCCATCCGGAAAACGTCGCCAAGCTGGTGTTAGAGGACCCCACCGGTTTCGTTCCCTGCACGCCCGCTGGATCGATGCGTTTGCTCGAGGCCGCTGGCATCGACACGCAGGGCGCGAACGTCGTCGTGCTCGGTCGCAGCATGATCGTCGGCAAACCCATGGCCCTGCTGCTGATGGCAAAAAATGCCAACGCCACTGTCACCGTCGCCCACTCCCGTTCGCGTGATCTCCCCGCGCTCTGCCGCAGTGCCGACATCCTCGTTGCCGCCGTGGGGCGCCCAGAAATGGTCAAGGCCGATTGGGTGAAGGAAGGCGCTGTGGTGATCGACGTCGGCATCAACCGCGTGCCCGACTCCACCAAAAAATCCGGCTTCCGCCTCACCGGCGACGTCGCCTTCGAGGAAGTCGCGCCCAAATGCCGCGCCATCACTCCCGTGCCCGGCGGCGTGGGCCCCATGACCATCGCCATGCTGATGAAAAACACCCTGCAAGCTGCGAGGCAGTTGGGTTAACGTGGCCGTGACATCAATGCCATACCTGTGCAGAGATACTGCACAATCTCAGCGTTTGGCTTTTGGTGACGGAACGAATTCGACAACCTGCTTCGCCTTCAGCAGACGCTGCTTCAGTGCGGGATAGTCGACTTTTTGCACTGAAACGTTTTTTTCAATGGCGAGACTTGCCGCGATCGCGGCGCTTTGGGAAAGAGCCATGAACACCGGTTCCATGCGGATGGAACCATGCGCGACATGGGAGGTCGATAGAGTAATGGGCGCAAACAAATTCTCGCACTGCCCCTCCTTGGGCACGATCGAGCGATACGAGATGCCGTAAGGCTTTGGTGGCACACGCCAGATCACACCCTCGTTCTGCACGGTGCCCTTGTCGGTAACGAAATGCTGCACACAATGAGAATCCATGCCGAATGAGCCTAGCGCCACCGGATCGGGCGCGGATTTTTTCCCTTCGCAATCATGCTGGGTCATGACGTAGTCACCGACCATGCGCCGCGCCTCGCGGATGTAGATCATCCAAGGCCAGCCGCCGTTGTCAGTGAACTCGTCTTTCGCCAGACCGTATGCCGAGGATTTTTTGCGAATCATCTCAGGCACACGCGGACTGTGCGCCATGGTCCAGAGAAACCCGCGAATGTAGGTCTCATGTTGTTTCTCGATCTCGCGACGGCGCGCGTAGGAAGCCTCGGGATATTCGTAATTCGCACCCGGATGATCCGATCCCACCGCATGCATGTTGTTCCAGTCAACCTTTGAACCCGTTCCCTCCAGTGGCTCGATCAGCGCAGGTATGCGCATGTCTCCTGCCTCAAAATTGCGCAGCAACAATTCGTGATCGATCTCCCTGTAGCCCGGCGGTTTTTCGATGGGAATGCGCAACGCAGGATCAGTCGTGAGACAGACCCGATAGTTGAAAGCCTGGATTTTTTTGTCACCCTGGCCATTGGTAAGCCCATCGATTTTTACGATATAAGGCAGCAAGCCGCTCGCAGGATCGCCTGGCTTGACATAGGGATCCACGTCCTTGGTGAAGTGATCCTTGTCTTTTTGGGTGTAGTGAACGCGGGGATTGGTGTCACCACGTCGCACGCCGGCCATGTCCTCGCCATATTGGCTCTCGGCTTCGCGTCCAACGGTGTAGGTAACGCCTGCCGCAGCCATCAGATCACCCACGTAGGTGGCATCAATGAACATTTTGCCACGATAGGTTTTGCCGCTGAGTGTGGTGATGGACTCGATACGCTTGCCGTTCATCTTCACGCCCTTTTCACGATCTAACAATTCGTTGTAGGCTACGGTGAGACCGGCGTCGGCGATCATTTGTTGAAACACCTTGTGGCCGACACTGGGTTCGAAGCTGCGCACAAAATCCTTTTGGTAATGGGCGGCAACGCCTCGGTAAAATTCCGCCGCAATCCCACCGAAAGTATTTTGTCGACCCAAGAAATCCGTGGCACCAAGGCCACTCGCGCTCATGCCGCCGGGAAAGGCGACGGGATTGACGAGAATCACCGAGTGTCCACGACGTTTCGCGTCAATCGCAGCAGTGACCGCGCCCGAGGAGTCACCGTAGACGACGATGTCATAGAGCATAGACTCCTCCGCTCGCAGGGAGGGCGAAATGAACGTCACAACCGCGGATGCAGCAGCGGCGAGAACCCGAAGCCGATTCGATTTCATACCATCAAAAATTCCTTGATCGGCCCGAGTTGGTCAAATTTCAATCCTGGATCCAAATCCCCGAAGTGCTTGATCGGATTGCCGTAGGTGTTGAGCAGGGTGGTGTAGAAATTGCCCAGTGTCTTGTGACCTTCCTTACCCCAGTAGGGCAGACGGATGTAGCGGTTGCCCAAATTCATTTTGCTGTTGCGACCCGACATAACGACGAAAGGAAACTCGAAGCCATGGCTGTGATGGGTTTCGCCGGAATCGGGGAAGTAGAAAACCATGGTATTGTCAAACATGGTTCCCTCCCCTTCCGGAACGCTCTTGAGGCGGGTGACAATGCGGTTCATCAGCTCCATGTGATGGTGTTCGGTGCGCTTGCGGATTTCCTCCGCCGCGAGGTTTTTCACCGGCTTGCCGTGACCGATGTCGTGCATGTTGACTTTCTCTCCCTCGATACCGGGAATGCCGGTGTAGTGGTGGCCTAGCTCATCGACGGTAAACGCGACGACGTTGGTGAGCCCTGAAATCAGTGCAGAGAGCAGTACCTCGGTATGACCAACCTGACGGGTGTAGGTGTCCATGTCGTTGGAGAGATACTTGCTTTCCAGCTTGGGCACGTGCTGGCGCACGATGTCCGCCATTTGATCAATCTTGCGATCACGCTCGCGGATCTCATCAATGGAGCTGGCGTAGTTGCCGATTTTCTTTTTCTCGATGCCAGCGAGATGACGGGCGAGTTCCGTTTGGTGGCCCGCAGCGAACTCGAGAACCTTGCGCTCAAGCTGATAGCGCACCTGATCGTTTTGATCCGAGGACACCGATTTGAATATCTCATCCACAGCGATGCCCGGGCCGCCAAAAGCATAGTTCGGCTGCTGCGCACCGCGCGCGGAGAAACCCTTGGCGATACCGTCCAACCCGCCACGCGCGTTACCGCCATCGGTGGGGAAACAGGCGAGCTCGATGTGCTCCATGGGCGAAGGAAAAAGTTTCGACATTTCGAAATCGACGGTCGCCCATTTGATCGAACTGAGACGCTCATTCGCTTTGTAAACGCCCATCGACGAGCACCACGAGTGGTGACCGGTGGTGCACATTTTTCCAGACAAACCTTGGATGATGGTCAGTTGATCCTTGTGCGCCTCCAGCGGGCTCATCCACTCGGGCAGACTGTGTTGGGAGAGATCGACCTCGAACGGAAGGTTTTGTTTTTCCTTGTCGAGCTCTTCCTTACTGAGGGTGGGCGGGACGAGCACCTTGGGAAAAAGCCCGTTGCCGCGATGCATGAAAATGAAACGCATGGGCGGACGGGTGGAAGCGCCACCGATCAGCGGCGCAGCCGATAGCGACGGCACGATGCCTGGCAACGAGAGACCACCCATCGCGAGAAAGGCGTTGCGGATGAATTCACGACGGTTGTTCATGAGCGGTGTGTGATAGGGTTGAATGCGATCGAGAAAAAAATGGAGCGCGGACTTCGGTACGCATCTTCAATGGATATGAAGCGGACCGAAGTCCGCGCTGCAGGGGAAGAATCATTTGCGATAGAGGAATGAATCGGAGGTGAGCAGCGAAAGGATCACCGCACGGAAGCTGCCGTTGCTTTTCACGTAGGCATTGTCGGCATCGATGATCGTTTGCGCATCGGAAAGCATTTCGTTGCGTCCCATGTAGAAGCGGAACGCATGGCGGATGATGGACTGGCGCGCACGTGTCGACTTGGCGAGGCGGTCGATCATGTCGAGAGCATCCTTGACATTGCCATCGAGCTTGGGATCGCCGGTGCTGTCGAGCGCGCCGCTGGCGTCGACGGACAGGGTCTTGTAAATCGGGTAGCGGCCATCCTGTTTGCCGAGGATGTTTTCGACATGCTCCAAGGGTTCCGCTTGGCGCAGACGACCGAAGTCATCATAAATCTCAAAGGGCAACCCGAGCGGATTCATGAATTCGTGGCACTTCCAGCATTCCTGCTTAAGGGTCACGCCATCGAGACGGGAGCGCAGGGTTTTTGTGTGATCCTCGGGAATAACGGCATCAACGGTGATCGGCACATCCGGCACCCGACCGGCGAGCAGTTTTTCGCGCACCCAACGCCCACGTCGCACCGGATCGGTCGCGGTATTTTGCGAGTGGGCGATGAGCCAAGCCGGGTGGCTGAGAATGCCTTTGCGATTGGCGATGCGGAAGGGTTGCTGGGTCGAATAGTCCCAGAATTTCTGTGGCGGCAACTCCTTGATTTTCGTGGTGCGCCAATCACCATAACGCCCGATGTCGGGGGTGGGCGGCAAGTTGTAAAACGGCGAATGATGATAGGTGTAGCCGTGAGCCCAGGGAATGGTGGTAAACGGTGTCATGCCATTGCCAAAGTATTCCTCGAAAAACAGCATGTAATTTTTCAACTGCCCCGGCCCCTTGGGTTCGAGACCGCGCAGGGATGGTCTTGCCGAGATGAATGCAACATTCTGCGTGAGCACTTCCTCTGGTTTATTGCGCCAGTCAAGTTTTTTGATATGCTCGTAAAATTCGCGCCATTCCCGAATGATTTTGGCGCCTTCCTCGTTGGTTCGATTGTGATAAACGAAGTAGTGGTCCGAGCTCAGCAGATTTTCGAATACGTTCTGATCTTTTTGCAAATGCCAATCGACGATGCGGTCGGCTTCATCAACGAGAAATCCCGGCGTGGCGAGCGTTCCACGATCGGGATTCTGATAAAATCCTCCACTGCGCTCTTTGTCTTTGAAGATTTTGGTGGCATTGGGATAGCCGAAAAAATCGCGGAAAAAGCGCACAATGCGCGGATGGCTGGTGACATGCGATGTGACTTTACTGGTGGTGAACGCGTTATCGACCGAGCCACGGTAATAATGCTGATCGCTGAGCAAACGCGTGACCTCGCGATGAAAATCCTCGCGAGTGCTGAGTCGCCCCTCATTCGCAGCGGCAATCAAGATAGCATCGGGACCGAGATCGCCCATGGCATAGGAAATGGCGAAAGCCGCTTCGCGCGAGGATAGAATTTTCCGACCGTGCTGATCCGGTTCTCCAGCCCCCCACTCCTGTCGATAGAGAAATTCCGATTCTAACAAAACAGCCTTGAGCATTTGGCGCAAACCCTCGCTATTGCCCGCGAGATTCACCGCCGTGCGCGTCAGTTCCAGATATTTCGACGCTTCGATTTCCGTCGGCGCACGGCGCAAAACAAGCTCGAATTGCCTGCTGATGGCGGCACGCAGCTCGTCATCGGACGGTGAGGATTTTTTGACAATCACCGCCTCGAACTCGATCGGACAGACGCGCGGTGACCAGCGGTCCTTGGGATCGGGAAACTCATTCGCGCCGATCTCACCAGCCTTCACCCGCGCAGGGCGGATCTGTTTCGCGGCAATCCATTCGGCGTTCGATAGCATCACCAGCAAACTGCCGCCATCAAGCAGGCCGATGTCGTAGTCGCGCACGCCCGAATTGTCGGGGAGGATGAAAGGATTGGTCACTCCCACCAACTGAGTGGAGCGCTCACGGCCTTGAAGAGCGAAAACATCCCGCACACGCTCATCAAAAATCATCGGATTGATGAGCCAGCGCCGCGCCGGAGTGAAAGCGGCAGCCTTGATCTTACCACTGAAAAGCGTTTCATGATCGACGTAGTTGCCGTAGGACGGATAACGCATTTTTTCCTCCAGCTTCGAGGCATTGTGCGCATGCAACTCCCTCCAGACCCAATCGCTCAAAACCTCACGATCTTCCTCTCCGAGCTTCGTTTTTTTCTTGGGCGGCATCTGCTTCAGATAGACCTGTTCCAGCACGCGATTCATCAGATCGAGCCGCGACTGCGTGTTCATCTCGTGCAGATTGTCGAGCCGGATATCCCCTTTCTCCGTACCTTCTTCGTGACAGTCCAGACAGTGCTCTTGCAGCAAGGCGTTTTGCTTTGCGGGAATCACAAAAGAGTCTGGCGCTGCATCGGCGGACCAAGCAAAACTGAGACAGAAAACTATGATAGGACTTCGCATCAGAATTCGGCACTCTCCGCTTCACAGGATACAATCATGGCAGAGCGCTGCAGCACCGATGATCATACGGCAGATGATCGGAAAAATCTCAAAAATTCGAAAAAAAATCCCAACCGAGCTCCCCAATTCAGGGTAAGAATTCTGCTTCCAAAGCATTTGCTACATCGGCAAGACGACGCGAAAAAATCCATTTTCTTCGATTCTCTGCTTGGGGGAATCGAACCAGGGAACTGCACAACCTTCAATCAACATGCTTCACCTACGCCGAAAGAGTTTCATTTCACATCCTTGTGAGAAGATTCGTGGTCTCCCCTAACGAACGACTGAATGGTCTTGCTTGTTAGCCTTTTGGTCTGTAACGTCTGTTGGTGAACGAAATTGCATGTCCACTCTGCACGATGACCGATGTCCTTTGTCATTCCGATCATCATGAATGCCAGACTTGCGGTCATGAGTGGCCATTGACTTTCGAAGAAGAGTTCATCGCTGGAGAGCGCGTCGTCAAAGACGCTTATGGAAATGTGCTCGCTGATGGCGATGTCGTGGCGATGATCAAAGATCTGAAGCTCAAGGGATCTTCGACAGTGCTGAAAGTAGGCACCAAGTCCAAGCCCATCCGCCTCGTTGACGGCGATCATGAAATCTCCTGCAAAATGGAGGGACTCGCCATCGGACTCAAAGCCTGCTTTGTGAAAAAGGTGATCTCTTGATTGTTTGCACATGAAAGAAAAAGGATCAGACAAGTCCATGCCTGATCCCCTTCCCTTATCGAAACAAATGTATTGCGGGATTCATTTCTTCGGCTCGTTGAGCTTCGCCAAGACCGCAGCTTCGAGTTCGGCATAAAGCGCGGGATCGTTTTTCAACATCTCCTTAGCGGCATCCCGGCCTTGGGCGAGTTGCGTGCCATTGTAGCTGAACCAACTGCCGCGTTTCTGTACGATTTCCATTTCCAGTGCCAGATCCAGCAAGGAACCGGTGGAGGAAATGCCTTCATTGAACATGATGTCGAACTCAGCCTCTGCAAAAGGTGGCGCGACTTTGTTTTTCACGCATTTGATTTTCGTGCGGCTACCGAGAACCGTGCCATCCGAACCCTTGATTTGGCTAATGCGACGGATGTCCACACGAACGGAAGAGAAAAATTTCAGCGCTCGACCACCGGGAGTGGTTTCGGGGTTGCCGAACATCACGCCGATTTTTTCGCGAATCTGGTTGGTGAAAACACAAACCGTGCGGGCCTTGGAAATGAACCCGGTGAGTTTGCGCATCGCCGCACTCATCAGACGTGCCTGGGCGCCGACGGTGGAATCGCCGATCTCGCCATCAAGTTCCTGCTTCGTGACCAGTGCCGCCACGGAATCGAGCACCACCACGTCGATGGCATTGGACCGCACGAGCGCTTCGCAAATTTGCAACGCTTCTTCACCGGAGGATGGCTGGGAGACGAGCAGGTCATCGAGATTCACACCAAGGCGACGCGCATACTGGGGATCCAGCGCGTGTTCGACGTCGATGAACGCCGCCAAACCGCCGCGCTTCTGTGCCTGAGCGATGAGAGTCAGCGTAAGAGTCGTTTTACCCGAGGATTCCGGGCCGAAAATTTCCACGATACGACCGCGCGGAAAACCACCCACGCCCAGAGCGCGGTCGATGAGCAGGTTACCGGTAGGAATGACTTCCACGTCCATGCGGCTGTCGTCGCCCATGCGCATAATGGCGGCTTCACCGAATTCTTTTTGGATGTGGGAAATCGCTGCGTCGAGATTGCGCTTGCGGGCTTCGGCCAATTTCTCGGCCCCGGTGTCGTTCGAGGTAGTTTTCGCTGCCATAGGATGATGTGGTTGACGCGAATGTTTTTGCCACAATCGAAAAAGAAGTCAACAAAAAAGATGTTCGATTGAACAAAAAAGTGCCTTTTGTTGATTTTTGTAGGATTTTCCCTTTCACAACCGATCTCCCCATCATCATTTCCCTGAGGATGACCATTTCCGGTAAAACAATGGAATCGCCACGTTGCGCCCGATGGATTGCCGCTGTTTTGGCGCCATCACGTGTGAACGACGAAACGTCGCGCGCGGTTTCCCATCAATCATCAATCCACTTGTCGAGGGACTGAAGAAGCTCATCACTGCGTTTCACCTGATAGAGTTCAGGGAGCTCAACCGTGCAGCGTTTGCCGCTGCTGTTTTGAAAATGCAAGTGGACGGGTGTTTTGCCCGGGTAGCCGGCGATGATGTGGCGGATGTCCTGCAGGTCATGCTCGCCATGGCGCGTGGTCCACAAAGTTAACTCGACGGGACCATTGTCGTTTTTCGCAGCCTTGCGCGGCTTCAATTCATCGATTTCATATCCGGTCAATCGACGGCTGCCGGTACGATCATCAGACTGAATCGCAGCCTTGCATTTGATGATTTTGCCCGCTTCGAGAATGCCTTTTTCGCGCGCCGGAACAAAAGACTCGCCCCATATCACCAATTCGGTGGAGCCGGTGAAATCCTCAATGGTGAGCACACCGAAGGGCTTGCCGGATTTGGTCATCTTCGCTTCCACGGTGCGGATCATGCCCGCGAAGGGGAAACGGGCCTTGGGGTTGGAGGTGTCGATCTCATCAATAAGACCGATTTTGTTGAATTTGTCGGAGTCCAGCAATCCGCGGAATTTATCGAGCGGATGACCCGTAACATAGAAACCTAACAATTCCTTTTCATGGGCAAGGCGTTCATCCTTGGGCCATTCCTCTAACATCTCGCTGCGCTTCGTGGGGGCGGCGGGTGGGGCGAAGTCGAGGGAATCGAAGAGCGAGACTTGGCCGGCTGCACGGTCTTTTTGCAACGAAGAAGATGCTGCGACCACGGACTCGAGACGGAGGAACATGTTGGCACGGGTCTCACCGACCCAATCGAGCGCACCAGCCTTGACGAGGGTCTCCAGAATGCGTTTGTTGATCACGCGCGAATCAAGTCGATTGGCCAGATCTTCCAGCGACAGAAAAGGGCCGTTTTTCTCGCGTTCCTCGATAGCGATGGCCATGGCACCCTCGCCACAGTTCTTGATGGCGGCGAGACCGTAGCGGATCGCGGCGGCACCGGAGGGAGTGGTTTCGGGCAGGAAGCGTTGACCGGATTTGTTGAGATCAGGGGGCAGAATCTCGATCTTCATGCGATGACATTCGGCCACGAAAACGGAGATCTTATCGGTGTTGTTGATCTCGTTGGACAACAATGCCGCCATGAACTCCACTGGGTGATTCGCCTTGAGGTAGGCGGTCCAGTAAGAGATGTGACCATAACAAGCCGAGTGCGATTTGTTGAAGCCGTAGCCGGCGAACATCTCGATCTTGTTGAAAATCGCGTTGGCGAGCTTTTCGCTGATGCCATTCGTTTTTTCGCATCCTTCCACAAACACGGCGCGTTGTTTCGCCATCTCTTCCGGGTTTTTCTTGCCCATCGCGCGGCGCAGCAAGTCGGCACCACCGAGAGTGTATCCCGCAAGCAGTTTGGCGGCATTCTGCACCTGTTCCTGATAGATCATGATGCCGTAGGTGGAGCCGGCAACCTGTTCCAACAAAGGATGCTCGAACACCGGCTTGGTGCGGCCTTTTTTCACCTCGATCATCTGATCGATGAACTGCATGGCACCGGGGCGATAGAGTGCGAGCAGGTCGATGATGTCCTCGATTTTCTCAATGCCATACTTGCGACAGGTTTCCACCATACCGCCGGACTCGAGCTGGAACACGCCCATCGTTTCCCCGCGGTTGAGAATTTCAAACGTCTTGGCGTCATCAAGCGGCGCATCGGCGACACGGAAACCGGGGATTTTCTTGCGAATATGCGACTCGGCATCATGAATGACGGTCAGGTTTTTCAGCCCGAGGAAGTCCATTTTCAGCAGGCCGACGTAGGTGATGGCACCCATGTCAAACTGCGTCACCACCTCGCCCTCGTTGCCGACGGTGAGGGGCACGTGCTCATCGAGAGGCCGGTCGCCGATCACCACACCTGCGGCATGGACGCCGGTATTGCGCACCAGGCCTTCCAGCTTCAGCGCGTAGTCCCAGAGCTCGTGATACGTGGTGGAACTATCGACCAGCTCGCGCAGTTCGGCTTTTTCCTTCCACTCTTTGTCCAGGGTGACGCCGGGCTTGGCCTCGATCATCTTGGCGATGCGATCGGCCTCGCCGTAGGAAACGCCCATCACGCGGGCGACATCGCGGATCACGCTTTTGGCGCCCAGCGTGCCGTAAGTGATGATTTGCGAAACACTGCGTCGTCCGTACTTTTCCCGCACGTATTCGATCACCTCGCCGCGCCGGGATTGGCAGAAGTCGATATCCACATCGGGAGGACTGACGCGTTCGGGATTGAGGAATCGCTCGAACAAAAGACCGAATCGCAGCGGGCAGATGTCGGTGATGCCCATGGTGTAGGCGACGAGCGAACCGGCGGCCGATCCCCTTCCCGGACCCACGGGGATATCATGATCGCGCGCCCATTGGATGAAATCGGCCGTGATCAAGAAATAGGACGCGAAGCCGAGATGGTTGATGGTATTGATCTCGTAATCGAGGCGTGCCACCACCTCGGGATCGGCGGCTTTTTCTTTGCCGTAGCGGCGCTCCAGACCCTCGAAGCAGAGCTTGCGGAAATACTCCTCTCGCGGCGAGCCATCCGGTGTGCCGAACTGCGGGTATTTTTCCGAACTGGAGGGATCGAGCTTCAGGGTGACATTGCAGCGCTCGGCAATCTCTAACGTGGCATCGCAGGCCTCGGGCACGTCGGAAAAAATCTCGCGCATCTCCTCCGCGGTTTTGAAATACACCTCCGGGGTGTAGCGCATGCGGTTTTCATCGATGAGCTGCTTGCCGGTGCCGATGCAGATCAACGCATCATGTGCCTCGTGATCACTGCGATGAAGGAAATGCACATCGTTTGCCGCGACCGTTTTCAAGCCGAAATCACGGGCAAGTTCGATCAACTTGGGCAGCACCTGGAGCTGCGGCCCGAGGCCGTGGTTGTGGACCTCGACATAGACATTTTCCTTACCGAAAATATCGATCAACTCCTGCAGCGTCTCGGCAGCCTTGACCGGTTCGTTCGCCAACAACCACTCATTGACGGGACCGGAAATGCATCCTGTGAGACAAATGATGCCCTTGGCGAACTTGCGCAGATCACCGCGATCGACGCGCGGTTTGCCATAATACATCCCCTCGAGATGACCGACTGTCACCAATTTGGTTAGATTCTGCCATCCCTCGTTCGTTTCCGCCAACAGAGTCATGTGGCAATTGCGTTTGCGGCCGGGGATCTCCTTCTTCTCCTCTTTGACAGTGGGGCACAGGTAAATTTCGCAGCCCAGAATGGGCTTCACGCCGGACTTTTTGCAGG
>JACCDI011452623.1_pt1 | contig 15403 bp, 1 predicted proteins | sample 7442791 | NCBI WGS metagenome assembly JACCDI01 (sample SAMN15323434, study PRJNA562643) | freshwater metagenome | isolation source: river surface water | place: USA:Blue River Watershed | collected 2017-08-15 | reverse complement strand
GGTAACTGTGGGTGGATTAAGATTATGGCCCGACCAAATAAATCCTGAAAGAGGGTTTGGTTTTGCGTTCCAACCTGGAGCATTTATTACAACTTCACCATATATTCAGAACTGCTCGCAGATTTCTAACCAAGAGAATTCATTCACCGAACTTTATGAAGAAATTCCACCAGGTGGTGGTGGTCTTTATGTTAATGGTGATGTGATAGATCCTGATTCTCCGTTGGCATCAATGGTATTGGATGCTTATACGCAGATTTCTCCAAATGGTGTGGGATGTTTGGTAAATGGCAGAGGATTCATTCAGCTGGTATCTTTCTTTAATAACTTCTCATATTACGCAATTAGAGTAAACAATGGTGGACATGCTACCCTAAACAACTCAAACATTTCGTTTGGTTTATATGGTATGTATGCATCTGGTTCTCGTTTTATTTCTGGTAGTGGTGGTAATATTGATGCTAGAGATAGAGTAAGAGCAAGCTGGAGTGTTGTTGTTGATGTATTGAATAGAGGTTTAGATGCTTTGCCTGAAGTAACCACATTAAATACCGCAGAAGGTATTCGTTTATCTTCGCCATCACAATTTCCACAATATACAACATCATCTGGTGTTGAATTATCATCAACTGCTGCAGATGAAATATCATCTGATTTTAAATTAGTTTCTGCTATTGTAGAAAATGGAAATTCAAATTTCCCAACTTTATTAGCAAGAAGTTCTAATAAAGGATTTAGTGCAGATTCACCTTATAATATTTTAGGAGCAGAACAAATAACAGGTTCATTATCTGGTTCTTCAACTCCACTATCAGCATCTTTGGAAGACCTTTCTCAAATTAGTTCTTCTTTTGGTGTTATATTAGGTATATTCTCTAATGGTACGGGTTCTTATGATTTTAAATCATCAACATCAGCTAGTGTAAGAAGAACATCATTTGTACCACAACCGGCAAGTCCATCTCTTTCTAATGATATAACATCAAGCATAAGTTCTTCATTTGAAACTATTATTAGTATTATTAAAAATGGATTGAGTGCAGTTCCTGCGGTAACAGCATCAACAAGTGCAAGTTTGTATATTGGTAATATTGAACCAACTAGAACGGGATTATCATCATCTTTATCAGTTATTAATAAAGTTAGTTCTAGTTTTAGTATTATATATAATGTATTATCAAACGGAACTGGTAGTAATATTTTACCAATTCCAAATGACCACATAAGAAATTACACTATAACAAATAATAATAGTTCTTCTTATCAATGGCAAGGAGTTGGTTCAAATCCAACTATTACATTATTTAGAGGAGAAACTTATAAATTTTATATAAGTGCTTCTGAAGCATTGGGTGGTATAAACTATCCATTCTTTATAAGAACTCAACCTATTGAAACAATAGCTAACACATATGATTATAATAAAGGTGTTATAAACAATGGTGATAGTGTTGGTAATATTACTTTTACTGTACCATACGATGCACCAAATACACTTTATTACACATCACAAACAAATAATACATTAAGTGGTAGATTCAATATTATAAATAATTCAGCAACTCCAAGAGAGTTAATTGCAAATACACTAACATACCCAGCTACTATTAGTGGAAGTGTAGCTAGTGAAGATACTGATGTTATTAACGCATTTGAAATTCTTACTGGTAGTAAAGCATTTATACAAGAAGAAGTAATTCAATACATTTCATCTTCTTGGAGTGGTGTAGATGGATTTACATATAATGAAGCAACATGTCGTAGAGATGTTGGTTTCTTAGTTGATGCAGTTTGCCAAGACCTATTATATGGTGGTAATGATAAAAGTATTACTGCTGGTAGATTCTATTATGAATACCCATCATCAGCAACAACTACACAAAAAGAACCAACAAAAACAGCAGTAAAATATGCAGCTAAATTAGCACAACAATTATTAAAAAATGTTGAATTTAGAAGTATTACATTAAATGCATATACTCAGAAAAGATTTGATGCTTGGGAAGTTATAAATAATAACAAATCATTTGTACAAAATGAAACAATAGCTTTCTTATCATCATCTTGGTCAAACTTTAATTATAATGAAACTAAATGTAAGAGAGATGTTGGATATATTATAGATGCGGTAGCAACTGATATTTTATATGGTGGAAATGAAAGAGCAATTGAAGCTGGTGAGTTTTATTATATATACCCATCAAATGCTATTGTAGAAGGGGATGGTGATTCTGTAGGACAATTAGGACAAACTTTAGATGGTATTCGTTTTGCAGCAGGAGTAGTAAATAATTTATTAGCTGGTAAAACATTTAGTTTACCAACAACATCATCACAAGCGGCATATTCACTTATTAGAGATAATAAATCTTTAATTCAAAATGAAGTAATTCAATATGTTAATGTTGCTTATCCACAATTAAAATACAATACCGATAAATGTAGACGTGATGTTGGATATATTTTAGATGCGGTAGCAACCGATTTGGTATATGGTGGTAATGAAAGAAGTGTAACAGCTGGTAAATATTATTATGACTATCCATCAGTTGCAACATCTATACAAAAGAGAGAAACATCTGGTGCTATACGATATGCAAAAATTATTACTGATTATATTGTTAAAAATATAATTTTAGATACACCTAGAATTGTTAATAATGATGAAAGAAATATAAAAGTTACAAACCTTACAAATGAAACTTCATCATTTAGTGGTACACAAACACAACAATCAACTATTAGTAGTTCTTTTGCTATAATGGAAGGAATTATTAAAAGAGGTTTATCTGCAATACCATCTATATTAGCACAAAATACTGGATTGAATTGGGGTAAGGATAATCCTTTAAATGTAACAAGTGGTTCACAAATTACTTCTTCATTTGTAACTCCAACTGAAGTTAATAAAATAGCAAGTGGTTTTGATATTGTAAATACTATAATAGCTGGTGGAATAGCAGCTGAGCCTGTATTTACATCATCACAAACAAACGCAATTAAAGTAACATCAATTTCACAATATGTTGGAGAAAATGCGGCAAGTGGTTCGGTGAGTAGTTCTTTATCAGCATCAATTTCATTAGTAGGTACAATTGTAACAAATGGTACTGGTTCTATACCTTCGTTTGTTTCAAATACATTAAGTAACATTAAAGTAACATCTACATCATTAGAAACTTTAGCTGTATCAGCAACAAATGCTGAATCACAAAGTGTAAGTTCTTCAATGAAACTTATAACTGATGTTTTAGTTGGTGGTAAATCTGTATTACCTGCTTTAACTTCATCTCTATCTCAAAATATTAAAGTTACTTCAACTCCGCAATATATTTCATCATCTTATAGTGGAAGTTTGGAAGATGTATCATTTATTTCATCTTCAATTTCTATTGTAACAAAAATTATAGAAAAAGGTGAAAGTGCTGGTGTATTTGGTAAAGCAAATTATACATCACCATTATCTTCATCAAATGCATTAGCAGCTTATAATATAATAAAGCAAAATATAGATTTCATAAAGGATGAAACTATTGCTTACCTAAGTTCTTCTTGGAGTTCATTCCAATACGATGAAGCTAAATGTAGACGTGATGTTGGATTAATTATTAGTGGAGCAGCTGAAGACCTTATTTGGAATCAAAATTCAGCATCAGTAGTAAATGGGCAATTCTATTATGAATATCCATCACAAGCTACTGGTTCTCAATTGGCACAAACTTTAGATGGTATTAACTACGCAAGTAGATTAACACAAAAGTTAATTCAAAATATACAATTTCAACAATTTACTGGAAGTAGAGCAAGTGCTTCTTTATTGATATTAAATAACAAAGATTTTATCGCAGATGAAACGATAGCATATATGAGTTCATCTTGGGGTTCTTTTGATTATAATGAAACAACTTGTAGAAGGGATATTGGATATATTTTAGATGCGGTTAGAACCGATATTATATATGGTGGTAATGAAAGAACTAGAATAGCAGCTGATTACTACTTCACATATCCATCGGCAGCAACTGGTTCTCAATTAATCCAAACAACCGATGCTATTAATTACGCAAGTAGAATAGCTCAAAAAGTTGTAGTTGGTCAATCATTCACACAAGCTTCATTAAATAGTGTAAACGCTAGTGAATTAATTAGAAGAAATAAAGAACTAATAGCAGCTGAGGTTGTTGAGTATGTATCTTCTTCTTGGAGTGGTGTATTGTACAACGAAGATAAATGTAAGAGAGATGTAGGATATATTTTAGATGCGGTTAGAACTGACTTAGTTTATGGCGGTAATGAAAGAAGTATTGTAGCAGGAGATTTCTATTATAGATATCCATCATCAGCAACTGTTGGTGGTGTACCTTCATCTACACAACAATTAGACCCAACTATAACTGGTGTTTATTACGCAAATCAATTAGTACAAAATATTATTAAAAATGTTGTATTAACCAACCCATCTGCAGCTGTATTATCTGCTAGAGAATTGGTTAAAGAAAATAGAGCATTTATACAACAAAATACAATTGATTATGTAAATGATACTTATCCAAGTTTAAATTATAAAGAAGATAAGTGTTATAGAGATACTGGATTTATTATTGATAATGTTCTTACTGACTTAGTTTATGGTGGAAACGAAAGAGCAATAACTGCTGGTAGATTTTACTATCTATACCCATCACAAGCAACCGATGCGCAAGTAACTGAAACTGTTGATGCAATTGAATTTGCTAGAGATTTAGCTGAATTGGTAGCAATTGGTGGAAAACCTATTGAAGATGGATTTGATATTGTTTCTGAAATAATAGCAAGTGGAAGTTCTACTGCACCAACATTAGTATCAAATACTGAAGATGGTATAAGAAAATCTTCTGAATTACAATTTTTAGTTGAAAGTGAAGTAAATTCATCGGATAAAACAATAGTATCTTCTTCATTTGGAAATGTAATTAATATAGTTGATAAGGGAATCACTGCAATTCCAACCATAGTATCATCTTCATTAAAAGGTGTAGCTAGAATCGCAGGTTCTCAAATAACATCATCTATAAATGTTAGTACATTAGATAAAACAAATGTATCTAACAATTTTGATACAATTTTAGATATTGTAGAGAATGGATTAGGTTCTATTCCAACTATAACTCTTAATACATTACAAAGTATTAAAGTTACAAATACTCCACAATATATTACATCATCAAATATAGGAACATTAAATGAAGCGGCTATAATTTCTTCTTCATTTGGTATAGTGTTGGATATAATTACAAATGGTAGTAGTTCTATAATTACACAATTACCTACATCATCATATTCATCAGCAACATCTGCATCAAATGCATTTTACGCTTACAATTTATTAAAGCAAAATGTTGATTTTATTAAAGATGAAACTATTGCATATCTTTCATCTTCTTGGTCAACTGCATCTTATGATGAAGCTAAATGTAGACGTGATGTTGGATTAATTATTAGTGGAGCAGCTGAAGACCTTTTATTTAATTCAGTATCGGCATCATTTGTAAATGGTAAATTCTATTTAGAATACCCATCACAAGCACAGGGTGCACAATTGGGACAAACTTTAGATGGTATTAGACATGCAAGTAGATTAGCACAAAAAATAGTTCAAAACTTTACATTTGTAACTGCTTCCGAATCTAGAACCTCTGCATATAATTTATTATTAGATAATAAAAATTGGATACAAAATCAAACCATAGCAAAGATTAATTCAAATCTTTGGACATCTACTTACAACGAAGAAACTTGTAAGAGAGATGTTGGTTATATTATTGATAATGTAGCAACTGATGTTCTTTGGGGTGGAAATGAAAGAAGTGTTGAAGCTGGTAAGTACTATTACTTATTCCCATCACAAGCTACTGGTTCACAATTGGCTCAAACTTTAGAAGGTATTGGATATGTTAAAACATTTGTATCTACAATACTTTCAAACCAATTAGTGTATAATCAATACACAGCATCAAATACACCATTACCTTCAGATTCTTCAAAAGCAGGAGTTGGATTTGATATTGTAATTGATATTATAGGAAATGGTACTGGTTCTATACCAACTTTAGTAAATAATGCTGCTGGTTTGGTTAAGAGAACTAATTATCCTCAATTTGTTTCAACCGCATCAATATCTTCAACATATATAAATTCTTCAAAAGATAATTTTGATATAATTTTAGATATTGTAGAAAATGGAACTGGTTCATTACCAACTTTGGTTAAAAACACAAATAGTTTAGTTAAAATTACAAACCAAAATGAATATACGGCATCGGTAGCTGTATCTAAAACTTTGGCAAATAATATATCATCTAGCTTTAATAGAGTAATTAATATATTAGAGAACGGAACTGGTTCATTACCAACTTTAGTTCTTAATACTGATAACAATATTAAAGTAACAAATGCTAATCAATATATTTCATCATCAGTTGCAACATCAACTGAAGTTAGTGCAATATCAGCATCTATTTCAATTGTAACTAATATTATAGCAAATGGTACGGGTTCTATATTAACTAACTTACCTACATCATCGTATAATATTTCAGTTTCATCATCGGCTGTATTAGCAGCATATGGAATCTTAAAAAATAACATTTCATTCATTCAAGATGAAACTATTGCTTATCTAAGTTCTTCTTGGAGTACGGCATCTTATGATGAGGCTAAATGTAGAAGGGATATTGGATTGATTATTAGTGGGGCAGCTGAAGACCTTATTTGGAATAGTAATTCATCTTCTGTTGTTAATGGTAAATTCTATTATGAATATCCATCACAAGCGCAAGGTGCACAATTAAATCAAACTTTAGATGGTGTTATTTACGCAAGCCGTTTAGCACAAAAAGTAATTTTAAATACACAATTTGTAGTACCTACTTCACAATCATTGGTAGCATACGATATATTGGTAAATAATAAATCATTTATACAAGAAGAAACAATAGCATATTTAAGTTCTTCTTGGGCATCTCATTCTTATAATGAAGCAACTTGTAAGAGAGATGTTGGATATATTATAGATGCGGTAGCAACTGATATTAAATGGGGTGGTACTGAAAGAGTAATTAAAGCAGGTACATATTATTACCTATATCCATCGGCAGCAACTGGTTCTCAAATACAAGAGACTGTTACTGGTATTGGATATGCTAGAGATTTAGCAGATAAATTATTAAGAGGATATACATTCTCTAAAGTATCTCAAAATAAACTTCAAGCTAAAGAATTAATATTCAAAAATAAAGGATTCATCGCAGATGAAGTTATAGCATATGTATCAGCAAGTTGGAGTACAGCATCTTATAATGAAGAAACTTGTAAGAGGGATGTTGGTTATATCTTAGATGCAATAGCAACTGATATTGTTTACGGTGGTAATGAAAGAAGTTTAGAAGCTGGTGAATTCTATTATAGATATCCATCTCAAGCAACTACTTCTCAATTAGGACCTACATTGAGTGGTATTAAGCACGCTAAGAATATGGTTGAGCAAGTTCTTAATAATAGAACATTTGCAACAGCTTCTAATTCTGTACAAACTGCATATGAATTAATATACAACAATAAAGACCTTATCCAAACTGAAACTATTGGATTCTTAAACTCTGCATGGAGCTTCTTTGAGTATAACGAAGCTAAGTGTAGACGTGATGTTGGATATATCATAGATGCGGTAGCAACTGATATTTTATATGGTGGAAATGAAAGAGTTTCTGAAGCAGGTGAATACTATTACTTATATCCTTCATTAGCAACTGTTGATGGTGATGGTGATGCATTAGGTCAATTAGGACAAACTTTAGATGGTGTAAGATACGCTAAAGGTTTAGTAGAAAAAATTGTTAGAAATACATTATTATCAAAACCAACAAAATCTGAATTAGCTGGTTGGGATTTATTAAATAAAAACAAAAAATTAATACAAAAAGAAACAATAGCATTCCTAAGTTCTTCTTGGAGTGGTATTGGTGGATTCTCATACAATGAAGCAAGTTGTAGTAGAGATGTTGCATATATTGTTGATAATGTAGCAACTGATTTAGTGTATGGTGGTAATGAAAGAAGTTCTAAAGCAGGTGAGTACTATTACCTATACCCATCGGCAGCAACTGTAACTGGTTCTATTTCACCAACAACAACTTCACAAAAAGGACCTACTATTGATGGTATTCAGTTTGCAGCAGGTGTTGCACAAAATGTAATTTCTAAGAAAATATTAGTTGAACCAACTGAATATGTACAATCTGCATATTCATTAATGAAACAAAATAGAACATTCATTCAAAATGAAACTATTCAATTTATAGATGCATTTTATCCGTACTTAAGATATAATAGAGAGAAATGTAGACGTGATGTTGGATATATTGTTGATAATGTAGCAACTGATTTATGGTATGGTGGTAATCAAAGAAGTATTATTGCTGGTGATTACTACTATCGTTATCCATCAAAAGCAACTAAAGTTGACCAAGTTGTTGAAACTGTGGCGGGTGTGGAATATGCAAAAGCATTAACTAAAAAGATTGTACAAAATATAGAATTATCAGCACCAACCTCAACATCAAATACAAGTGGAAACATAAAAGTTGGTTTAGTTAATCAATATACTTCATCTATTTCAGCAACATCATCTGAAATAAATAAAGTTAGTGCATCATTTAGTATTGTTACTGAAGCTATCGAAGGTGGTTTGACTAAATTACCTACAATTGTTTCAAATAATGATGGTTTAATCAAAATATCAAATGAAACAATAGTATCATCATCAGTATCGGCAAGTTCTGTTGAAGTTGGAATTGTGACAGCATCATTTGGATTGATTAGAGATATTATATATTGGGGTTCAGCTTCAGTTCCTGATAGTTTGGCAAATAACTACAATTATGGATTTGAATTATCAGTTCCTAAATTATTACATATTTCTTCTGTTACTCAAAGTTTAGGAAGTGGTGTATATAATTCACAAACATCAAGTGTAAGTTCATCATTTGGTAATGTAATTAATATTATTAATAATGGAACTGGTTCTATACCAACTTTAGTAGCAAATACATCTGGTTCAATAAAAACAACAGCAGTAGCACCTGTATCAATTACAGGAAGTAGTTCTGAAGTTAATAGAATCGGTAATTTGTTTGGTGTAATATTGAACATAGTAGAGAATGGAAAATCAGTAATACCAACATTAGTATCAAATACATCAGCAAGTATAAAAGTAACAACAACTCCTCAAATAATAAGTGGTAGTGGTGCCGATAGATTACAAGCTAAACTTATATCTTCATCATTCTCTTATGTAATTGATATGTTGAGTTATGGAACATCTTCTGTAACATACGAAGCACCAAGCTTAACACCAAATACAAACGCTAAAGTAAATTCTGCTTATAATTTGTTATTAGAAAATAAACAAATGATTGTGGATGAAACAATAGCATTTATGAGTTCATCTTGGTCAACATTTGTTTACAATGAAGCAAGTTGTAGTAGAGATGTAGCATTGATTGTAAGTGGAGCAGCATATGACCTTTTATATGGTGGTAATTCTGCATCATTTGTAAATGGTAAGTTCTATTTTGAATATCCATCAGCAGCAACTGGTTCTCAATTAGACCAAACAATTACAGCATTGAAGTTCGCAAGTGGATTGGCTGAGAAAGTTGTTAAGAATGAAGTATTAACCCACTTCTCATCATCAGCTATTTCATCTTCTTGGTCATCTTTAAGAACTAATAAAGAATTTATACAAAGTGAATCTATTGCATACTTAAGTTCTTCATGGCAAGGTTTTGATTATATTGAATCAACTTGTAAGAGAGATATTGGATATATTATAGATGCGGTAGCAACTGATATTTTATATGGTGGTAATGAGAGAAGTATTATAGCTGGTAGATACTACTATGATTACCCATCTCAAGCAACTACTGCTCAATTAGAACCTACATTAACTGGTGTTAGATATGCTAGAGGATTGGCAATGAATATTGTTAGTGGTTCTACATTTGTATCACCATCGGTTAATAACCAAACAGCATACAACTTAATTAAGAATAATAAAACATTTATTCAGGAAGAAACTGTGGCATTTGTAAACGCTAAATATCCTGAATTGGATTATATTGAATCTAAGTGTAGAAGGGATGTTGGTTATATTGTGGATGCGGTAGCAACTGATTTATTATATGGTGGAAATGAAAGAAGTAATAAAGCTGGTGAGTTCTATTACCTATATCCTTCATTAGCAACTGAAAATGAGCAAGTAGTTGAAACAACAACTGCCGTTGATTATGCTAGAAGATTAACGCAAGAAATAATCAATAGTAATTTAATAGCTGAACCTCAAATAGTATCAAATACATTTAATAATATTAAGGTAACGGCATTTAATCAAACAACATCATCAATATCAGCATCAGCATATGAAGTTAATAGAATAAGTTCATCATTTGCTTTAGTTGAAAATATTGTAGAATTTGGAACTGGTTCATTACCAACATTTGTATCTAATACATCTGAAAGTATTAAGTTCACAACAACTTCACAATATATAACTGGTTCTGAAGTTGGTACGGCTTATGAAGCATCATTAATTTCTTCTTCAATATCAATAGTAACAAATATTGTAGCAAATGGAGTTGGTGTAGCAGGAAGTCCTGTTAATTACACAACACCATCAACTGCATCAAATGTTTGGTACGCTTACAACTTATTAAAAGAGAATATCGGATTCATCCAAAACGAAACTATTGCATACATTAGTTCTTCTTGGAGTACGGCATCTTATGATGAGGCTAAATGTAAGAGAGATGTTGGTTTAATTATTAGTGGAGCAGCGGAAGATATGTTATTTGGTGTTGATTCGGCATCTATCGTAAATGGTAAATTCTACTTTGAATCAGCATCACAAGCAACAACTTCTCAATTAAACTTTACATTAGATGGTTTATTCTTCGCAAGTAAAGTAGCACAAAGAGTATTACAAAATGTTCAATATGTAACTGCATCAATTGAAAGAAGAACTGCATGGAATTTATTAAATTCTAACAAAACATTTATCCAAAACGAAACTATTGCATACATTAGTTCTTCTTGGGTAACTGGTTCTAATTCAGATGAGGCATTTGTTTATGATGAAAGCAAGTGTAAGCGAGATGTAGGATATATCTTAGATGCGGTAGCAACCGATGTTTATTATGGTGGAAATGAAAGAAGTATAACTGCTGGGGAGTTCTATTATAGATACCCATCATCAGCAACTGGTTCGCAATTAGATGAAACATTGGATGGTATTCGTTACGCATCTCAATTAGCACAAAAAGTTGTTGTAAATACTTTATTTGTAACAGCTTCAGCACAAGCTTCAGCATCTTATGTATTGATGAAGCAAAACAAACCATTTATACAATCTGAAACAATAGCATATGTTTCATCTTCTTGGGTTGGATTTAATTATAATGAAGCTAAATGTAGACGTGATGTTGGATTGTTAATAGATGCGGTTTCAACTGATTTATTATATGGTGGTAATCAAAGAAGTGCCAAAGCTGGATTATATTACTTCTTATATCCATCATCTGCAACGGGTTCTCAATTAGAACCAACTGTGGATGCAATTGATTATGTTGGTGGATTGGTTAAAAATATAATTCAAAACAAAACATTTGTAACAGCATCTCAAATAGTATCCGCATCGGTTGAATTACTTAGAAATAATAGAAACTTCATTCAGGAAGAAACAATGCAGTACTTAACTGCTAGTTGGAGTACATTTGATTATAACAAAGAAAAATGTAGACGTGATGTTGGGTATATTATTGATGGTGTGGCAACTGACTTATTGTATGGTGGAAATGAAAGAAGTGTGATGAGTGGAGAATTCTATTTCAGATATCCATCTAAAGCAACTTTATTGGGTGATGGTGATGGTGAAGGGCAATTAAAACAAACAACTGATGGTATTAACTATGCAAATAGAATTGCACAAAAAGTAATTCAAAATGTAGTATTCCAAACTGCATCTCTTGAAGTATCTGCATCATTTGATTTATTAAGAAAAAATAAACCATTTATAGCAGCTGAAACGATAGCATATGTATCATCTTCTTGGAGTGGTGTTAAATACAACCAAGCAAGTTGTTCTCGTGATGTTGGTTATTTAGTAGATGCAGCAGCAACTGATTTATTATATGGCGGACAAGAAAGAAGTATAACTGCTGGAACATTCTACTATCTATTCCCATCAAATGCAACAAACGCTGGTGTACCATCTGAGCAAAATCAATTAGACCCAACTATTACGGGTGTAAGATATGCTGGTAAATTGGCATCTAAATCTGTAACCAATCCAACTTATGTTGATGCTTGGGTGGTTTCTGGTTCATTGATGAGAACGGCTCAATTATTAACATTTAATAAAACTTTAATACAAAAAGAAACTATAACATTCTTAAGTTCTTCTTGGAGTACATTAAAGTATAATGAAGTAAGTTGTTCTCGTGACTTAGGATTTATTATAGATGCAATTAGAACTGACTTAGTTTATGGTGGTAACGAAAGAAGTATTGAAGCAGGTTCTTACTATTATAGAATACCTTCAGTAGCAATCGCAGAATCTTATACTGATAATGGTGAAGTTGGACAAAAGAAACAAACTGTTGATGGTATAAACTTCGCAAGAGGTATAGCTGAAAAGATTGTAGCAAATACACAATTAACTTATTTGGCACCATCTTTAAAGAGAAGACAAGCAGCAGCAAGATTAGTAGCAGCTAAAGATGAATTAAAACAAAGAGCAATTGGATATACAAATGGAGCATTCCCATATTTAGTATATAATGAGGCGTCTTGTTCTCGTGATACTGGATTGATTGTTGATGCTTGTGCAACCGATTTATTATATGGTGGAAATGAAAGAGCAATAGCAGCTGCATCATCTTACTATAATGGTCAATTTGGAAGCGCTCAAGCAGTAATTAGTTCTCAAAAATTAGAGACTTTGGAAACTAATAGATATTTAAGAACAAGAGCAGAGTTTATAGCAGCTGGTGCACCATTAGAAGCATTTGGTTCATTGATTGTGGCAACTGGTATTGACTACTCTTATAATGGAGCTGGTGTGACATTTAAAGCACTTCCACCAAACCAAGGTGGTAGTGGTCAAGCTAATCCGATTTATGAGATTACCGAATTGGGTGGTGGTAGAATATTCTTTACCTCAGGTAACCAAGATGGTGACTTCAGAATTGGTACTGGTTTGAGTATTAATCAGGCAACTGGTACTCTTGTGGGTAGAACATTTAGTAAATCGTTATTCTCACTTGTTACTCCATTCTCATTGGCACTACAAATATAAAAAAGAAAAAATAAAAAAATGGCAGAAGTTTTTGTACCGTTAAACCGATTCCAGTCAGTAGTAACAAATCTGACTGGAGAAGAAGATGAAATTTATATAACTCCAACTGGTGTATCATCTATTGTGCTATCAGCTCAAATTACAAACAATAGTTATGTAACACAACCTGTGACTATTTTAGTAACATCAAATAGAGAGTTACCTGTACCATCTTTTGAAGGTGTGTATAGTGGTAGTAGTTTTATAAGTGCATCTGCGGGTCCTTTTGCAATTAATGGAATTGAGATTTTGGATAGATTTAGTGGAAGTTTTGATAGTGCATCTGCTTTATTAACTTTGAATAGACAATTTATTAGAAAAGAAGCTGCGGCATATGCATCTTTTCAAAATAACTTATCTGAAACGCCATTTGTATTTACATCATCTCGTTTTGAGGGATATGCTTTAGATTTGACAGATGCTATTGCATATGATATGAATAATAATAAAAAAATTAGAACAGATAAAGCAGCAAAAGGTTATTTTACAAAAAATGGTGTTAATATAATAAAAGAAACATATACTGAAGAATATTCATCTTCATTAGATACAATAGAATATGTAAATTATTTATCTCAACAAATTATAAAAAATCAATCAGTAACTGGTTCTCAATTTGTAAGTAGATTATATCAAACAACAGTAACACAATCGTTTAATTCATTTACACCAACTACTTTAGAATTTAGTAGTTCTGCATATGTTATAAATAATTTAACGAATGTAATACTAAATACAATACAAAATCCTACATTAGTTGCACAAAATCCAATACAATTAGTGACTAATGTAACAATACCATCGGCTGATTCTTTATCACCGGTAGTTTCTGGTAAATTGGTATTGGAAGAAGGATATGGATTTATAGTTTCAGGTTCAACAGATTTGACAGTAATTCTTTCCTTGCTTGAAAGTGCGAATGAATAAGGGATATTATCTTTGGGTAATATTTATAAGGGATTCATTATATTTATAAAAAAGCTGGAAAGTACGAATGGCAATTAGTAATCTATTAACGGGAAGGGTAAGGGTAGTTTCACCTAAAAATGTAACACTAGACAGATATCAGTTTCTGGATTTATCTCAGGCTGAACCAAATTTAGGTGTCCCAAATTTCTCTGCATCACTTTCTGGTTCTCCAGCTATCGTAGTTTCGGATGACCAGGGTAATAGAGGATTTGTAAGAAGTTTGGATTTGGATAGAGTAACTGGACAATTTACAGGCTCTTTTACAGGTAGTGCAACATCATTAAGTGGTAGTTTTACTGGTTCATTTTCTGGTTCTTTTATAGGAGATGGTTCACAATTAAGAAATTTACCGGATTCAACATTTATAGCAAGTGGTTCGGCAACTGCATCTTTTAAAGAAGGTGATTTATTAATTAACACAAATACCAGAGTTCAAGGTGACCTTTATGTAGATGATACGATTTATGCGGAAAGTATAATTGTAAGTTATGTATCATCATCTATAATTTATTCTTCTGGTTCAAATGTTTTTGGTGACAATTATACTGATAGACAGCAATTTACTGGTTCTGTATTAGTAAGTTCATCTATTATTGTAAATGATATTACCGCATCTCAATCTATTACTGGTTCATTTACTGGTTCTTTTTATGGTGACGGTAGAAATTTATTTAATTTACCTGAAGCAACAAAATTAGCAACAGGTTCAATAACTGCTTCTGTATCACCACAATTTGGATTTAAAGTAGAATCAATAGGTACTGGTTCACAATTTACTGGAAGTGTTGATATTAGTGGTAGTTTATTTATAAAACCATATAGTGGTTCTATACAATTAGCAACGGGTTCATCTTATTATGGTGAGGGTAGATATCTTAGAGAAATACCTCGTTCAGCATTAACGGAAGATGCATTAATATCTACCGAAATTAAAAGTGGTAGTGTGACCGCATCGGTAACACCAAATTTTGGATTTAAAGTAGAATCGGTAGCAAGTGGTTCTAG
>JACCDI011041483.1_pt1 | contig 15406 bp, 13 predicted proteins | sample 7442791 | NCBI WGS metagenome assembly JACCDI01 (sample SAMN15323434, study PRJNA562643) | freshwater metagenome | isolation source: river surface water | place: USA:Blue River Watershed | collected 2017-08-15 | reverse complement strand
TGAATGGCGGGATCTACCGGCACGAATTCGTGGCGCAGGCCGTGGTTTCGGGGCTGATGGAGGCGCAGATGGCCACGGGCGTTCCGACCTTCTCGGTCAGCCTGACGCCGCACCACTTCCACGATTCCGAAATCCACCACGACTTCTTCTTCAACCACTTCGTGAAAAAAGGGGCCGAGGCCGCACAGGCCGTCCGCATGGTCGCAGACATCACACTCTGACCTGCGCCCGTTTTCTCTGCGCAGATATTCCACGGGGGTGCGGGGTGTGAAACCCCCGCACCTTCGGCCAAAGCCCGCGCCACGGCCCCTTGCCTGCGCCGCAGGCCCGTCGCATCCTCTCGCCCGATCAATCGTCTGGATGTCGCCCCATGCCCGCCCCTGAAAACACCCTCAAACGCCGCCTGCTGGCGGGCGAGACCCTGCACGGCATCTGGCTTGGCATGGCAGACCCCTATGCGGCCGAAATGGCCGCGACAGCGGGGTTCGACTGGCTGCTGATCGACGGGGAGCATGCGCCCAACGACCTGCGCTCGCTTTCGGCGCAACTGGCGGTCATCGCGCCTTCCGCCTCGGCCCCGGTCGTGCGGTTGCCCGATGGCGATGCGGTCAAGATCAAGCAGGCGCTGGACATCGGCGCGCAGACCCTGCTGATCCCGATGGTGGACAGCGCCGAACAGGCCGCGCATCTGGTGCGCGCGACCCGCTATCCGCCGCAGGGCTTTCGCGGCGTGGGATCCAGCCTCGCCCGTGCCTCGCGCTTTTCGGCGATCCCGGATTACCTGACCACCGCGAATGACCAGATCTGCCTGATGGTGCAGGTCGAAAGCCGGGCCGGTCTGGCGGCTTTGGAGGACATTCTGGCGGTGGACGGCGTGGACGGGGTGTTCATCGGTCCCTCGGACCTTGCCGCCGACATGGGCCATCTGGGCAATACCGCCCTGCCCGCCCTGCGCGATGCGGTCTTTGACGCCCTGACCCGCATCCGCGCGGCGGGCAAGATCGCGGGCGTTCTGGCGACAGAGCCGGAGTTCATCGACGGCTGCAAGGCCGCTGGCGCAAACTTCGTCGGCGTCGGCATCGACGTGCTGGCCTTTGCCGCCGCGCTGCGGGGGCTTGCGGCCCGCTGGCGCTAGGCAGGGGTCAGAAGCCGCCCGCCATGGCCAAGAGCGGCAACATGATCGCAGCCAGCCCCAGCGCCATGCCCGACCCGGCAAAGCCCGCCTCGTCCATCTGGGACAGATCATCCTCATCATCGTTCAGATCATCGTCGTCCATGGGCTGAAAATCCACGGCGGGCAGGTCGCCGTAAGCATCCATCAGCATCGGCACGGCATGCACCCCGTCAAGGTCCACCGCAGGACCATCGGCAAAGCCCGCAATCTCTTGGGCGCCGGCATCAGTCTTGGCAAAGCTCAGGCGGATCACCTCATGCGGGTCGTCCAGTTGGACGGTCAGCTGGCCATCCTCGATGGTCGGAACCACGGCCGCGCGGACCCCAAGGGCGAAGCTGCGGCTTTCCGGGGTCTCATCCACATGCGGATTGTCCGGGATGCCAAAGCGGGCCATCCAATCCTCGGGCACGGCAGCGGTCAGGCTGTCGGCCCAGACCGTGTGATAGGTGCTGCCCAGCCCGGCGATATCCAAGGCCAGCTTGCCCGGTGCCTTGCCCGAGGCGGACAGGAACACCACCAGCTTGTCGTCATTCTCATAGCCATAGACCCAGGTGTCATCCTGCGCGTCGTTGGTCAGGCTGGTCTTGAGCAGATGCGTGCCATCGACGCTTTCGGCCAGCATGTCCAGCATGTCCTGCCCGACAAATTTGACCGGCGCGCCGTTGACATCGGTCGAGGTCAGTCGCGCGACATGCTGCATGTCGCTGCCATAGGTGCCCGCCGCGCCCATGCCTTCGGCCCCGTATTCGGCCATCATCTCCAAAAGGACACGGGGATGTTCGGCCCCATAATCATACCGCTCCAGCCGGGTCTGATAGAACGCCTCGAAGGCGTCATCGGTGCGCCCGGCCAGATCCACCGGGGGGTCATAGGTGACATCACCCTGTGCCTCCAGCGCCTTGAGGTAATCCCCCAAAGCCTCGCCCCGCGTATAGGACGCGACGTTGTAGGTGCCCAGAAACAGCTCGGGCCGCTCGCCCCCCGCCGCTTCGGAATCGTGTTCCCAGGCGTCGAGGATCGCGCCGATCTGGTCGGCCGACCTGTCCACGCCGGTCGCCATGACGGCAAAGCGGTGGTGGATCACCATGTCCACGCTGCGGAAGGTCTCATCGCTGAGTTCGGCGCGCAGGAGGTCATCTTCCCGCATGCTGCGCCCGCCCTGGATCGCGATGTCAAGATCAGTGCCCAGCACATTGACCGCAGGGTTGTCCAGACAGGACTGGATTTCGCGGATCATGGTGTCGGCGATCTCGCCGTAGGTCTGCGCGGGGTTCTGAAAGCCCTTGAAGGTGGAGTAAAACTCGCTGCCCACTTCAAGGATCATCTTCTCCGGCAAGGGACCGTAGGCCCCGCCCAAGAGATCGGCCATGAAATTGCGCACATCGGCACGCATTACATCCGGCCGGTCCGCATAGCGCAGCGTCGGCAACACCACCGCCAGCGTCGCGTCGTTGTCGCGGGCAAAGGCCATCAGTTCCGGCAGGTTGCCCGCCGACTCCGGCCCATTCCACAGCCCATCATATTCCAGCCCGAATTTCCCGGTGGCGTTCTCGGCAAGCGATCCGCCCGGCCAGGTGATCATCCCGACCTTCGAACCCTCAAGCTGATTATCAAAGCGCGAAAAGGCGCGAAATCCGGTGTAGTTGTAGCCAAAGTGGTCCGCATCAAAGAGGCCCGCTTTCGGGGCATAGGCAGTGGTACCGGTTTCGATCGAAATCATGTGGACACACCCCTTGTTTCAGGTTGCGTTGACAGGGGCGTCCGCGACGCGCCCGACCGACCCAGACCGACCGCTGCCCGCTTTGGGCCGCGGCTGGCCAAATCCCATACTTTTGGATATGCACCTACCTCGAACGAGACCGCAGGGCCGCAGCCAAGGTCAGGAAATCCAACATAAAACACTGATTTACAGACATTTTCTTGCAGAAATTGCAGTCCGGCAGGGCTGCCGGCGTCCATCGCATTCGTGTTAAACTGGTAATCCATGACTTGCTATCCGGCACGCATCCGGCCCCAAAACGGCCGTTAACCATGCGTAACCCCGCGTTCCGGAAAACCCCATTCGGCGTCAGGATGGCACGGATGCACCCTTGGCCCATGCCATCCCGCTATGGGTCGGGTTGTCCCAGACCTTAGGCTGTGAGCACTGTCCAACCGGTACCGAAATCGTTTGATCCAGCGCAAACTGAAGGGATTTCATTGTCACAATGAAATTAATGAATGAACCGCCACCAAGGCTTTCGGCATGAACTTTGGGATGGGGCACTCGTCTGGTGCGGGAATCGCCCCTCAAGTCCGCACGCGCTGCGACGGCGGCGCGCCAGACGTCCGAACACCTAGACCCCAGACGCAGCGGGGCCGAACCGACCAAGGGTTGGGAAAGACGCGGCAGCCGCCCGTCCGGGGGCACCGGACTGGCAGCGGCATGGCAGGGGGCGCGCATCCTGTGGACCGCGCGGCACCACAGCCGCCATGGCAAGCCCCGTGCCACCCGAACCGCCGCGCCGCGCGATTGCACTCGCCCTCGTCCGCCGCGCCGCCCGGCCGATGCATCCAAACCCTTCACCCTGCTGGACGGGGCCACGCCCGCTTGACCCGGCCACCGGGCATCGGCCATCACGGTCCTGCGGCACGCGTGACCTGCGCAGGCCCAAGGGGGCTGACATGCGGATGGTGAACCGGACCTACGACGAGATCACCGTGGGCGAGGTGGCGGAACTGCGCCGCCTGATCACGGCGGATGACCTGTTTGTGTTTGCCGCCTCATCGGGCAATTCCAACCCGATGCACCTGACCGACAGCGATCTGGACGGCGACGGACACAAGGAGCGCGTCGCACCGGGGATGTTCATCGCCTCGCTCATCTCGGCGGTTGTGGGCACGCAACTCCCCGGTCCGGGGACGCTCTACCGTCGCCAGACGCTGGAGTTCCACAGTCGGGCGCATGCCGGGGAAGAGGTGATCACCCGGGCCGAGGTGCTGTCAAAGGCCGATGGCTGCGTTCGGCTGCGCACGGAGGTGCGGCACGCCGATGGTCGCATCATCCTGACCGGCGAGGCCGAGGTCGTCGCCCCGGTCGAAAAGTTCGATGGCGCGGATGTGCATGTGCCGGGGCTGGTGGTGCAGCGCCATCGCCATTTCGAAGCACTGCTGGACCGGGCCCGCCCCTTGCCCTCCCTTGTCACCGCCGTGGTCTGCCCGGATGAGGAAAACGCCTTGGCGGGCGCGATGCTCGCCGCACAGAACGGCATCATCACGCCGATCCTGATCGGTGACGCCGTCGCGATCCACCGTCTGGCCCATGCGGGCGGTCATGATCTGACCGGCGTGGAGGTGATCGACATCCACGGTGCCCCCGCCGCCGCAACGCGGGCCTGCGCGCTGGTCCATGACGGGCGGGCCGCAGCAGTGATGAAGGGCCATCTGCACACCGATGATCTGCTGCGCCCGCTGCTCGACAAGGAGACCGGCCTGCGGATCGGCCGTCGGTTCACCCATGTCTTCGTGATGGATGTGCCCGGCCAGCCCGAACCGCTGCTGGTCACGGATGCCGCGATCAACATCGCGCCCGACCTCGCCACCAAGATGGACATCTGCCAGAACGCCATCGACCTCGCCCTGTCCTTGGGGATGGAGCCGCGGGTGGGCGTGCTCTCGGCGGTGGAAACCGTCACACCGGCGATCCAATCCTCGCTCGATGCCGCGCTCTTGTCCAAAATGGCGGATCGTGGCCAGATCCGGGGCGGTCTGGTCGAGGGGCCGCTCGCCATGGACAATGCCATCGACCCCGCCGCCGCCCGCGCCAAGGGGTTGACCGGGGCGGTGGCGGGGCGGGCGAACATCCTTGTGGTGCCGGGACTGGACGCGGGCAACATGCTGGTCAAGCAACTGTCCTTCATCAGCCATGCCGAAAGCGCGGGGGTGGTGATGGGGGCCAAGGTGCCCGTGATCCTGAACAGCCGCAGCGACAGCCCGATGTCCCGCCTTGCCTCTTGCGCGGTGGCCGCGCTCTTTGCCGCGACCCCTCCGCGCGGCGCGGTCTGATTTCGCACGGCCTGAATCTGCCGGAGCGAGTTCCTGCCGCACCAGAGATCCGGACATCACCGGACCGACGTGACGGTCGGGACAGGACCCGGACCGCAACACCGAGTGGCGCATTTCACGAAAAAGATGGGGGGACAGATACGTATGGAGGCAAGAACGAAGCTTTCGCGCGCTGAACCGTCCCGGAGCGGGGTGATAGCAGTGCCCCCGCGCGGAGGCCCGTCGGGGGGCGTCCGGAAAGGTGTACATGGCCAGCTTGCTTTCTATCCGCTCGAAACTTCTTGTCCTTCTGATGATCAGCGGCCTTTCCGCCGCGCTTGCCATCAGCACGATCGGCTACATGCGCTCTGACACGGCCCTGCGGGCGGCGGTCTGGGATCAGCTCGTGTCGATCCGCGAGACCAAGAGGGCCGACATCGTCCGGTATCTCGACGCGCAGGAGCGCGCCTTCGCCGCCTTTGCCAAGCAAGATCAGGTGGCCGATGCCATCGTCGCCTTCCGTGCCGCCTATGCAGCAGAGGGCACGCTGGACGCAGGCACGGCCCCGCAGGATCTGGCCAAGTTCTACCAGACAGAGATCCTGCCCCGCCTGCCCGATGAGGAGCGCCCCCTGTCGCCCGATGCGATGTTGCCGGGCAGCGTGGCCGCGTTGCGCCTGCAACAGCGCTACATCGCGCAGAACCCCGCCGCTTCGGGTGATCGTGACCTGCTCGATGCGCCCGCCGACGGCGTGCCCACCGCCTATGACGCCGTGCACAAGGCCCATCACAGCCATCTGCGCCAGATGATGCAATTGCTGAACCTCTATGACGTCTTCCTGATCGACGACCAGACGGGGCAAGTCCTTTACACGGCGGAAAAAGAGATCGATTTCGCCACCGACCTTGCCAACGGCCCCTATCGCAGTTCCAGTCTGGCGCGGGCCTATCAGATCGTGCGCGACCGTCCCGACGACCAGCACGGCATCGCCTTTGTCGATTTCGAGCATTACGCCCCGTCCTTCGGGGCGCCCGCCGCCTTTCTGGCCGCGCCGGTCTATCGCGACGGTGACCGTGTCGGCATCCTTGTGGGCCAGTTTTCCATCGACGCGCTGAACACCACGCTGACATCCTCTGGCCGCTGGAAGGACGAAGGGCTCGGCGCCTCGGGCGAGGTCTATCTCGTGGGGGCCGACGGATTTGCGCGGTCGGACAGCCGCTTTCTGATCGAAGACAAGCCGGGCTATCTGGCACAGTTGGCAGATCTTGGCGCCGACCCCGCCGAGATTGCCGCCATCGACCGGTCCGGCCATTCGGTGCTGAACCAGCATTTCGCCACATTGGCGGTGGAGCGCGCGCAAAGCGGCAATACCGGCGCCGACACGATCCGCGACTATCGCGGGGTGCAGGTGCTTTCGGCCTATGCGCCGCTGGATTTCGGCGGCAACCGTTGGGCCATCATCGCCGAAAAGGATGTGGACGAAGCGCTTGGCCCGCTGCACGACTTGCGGCGCGTGATCCTGATTGCCACCGGCGGCATCTCCATCGTCATCACGCTCTTCGCGCTGATCTCTGCCCGCGCCTTTGTCGCGCCGCTGATGCGCTTGCAACTGGGCGTGGAACGGCTGAAGGCGGGCGAAACGCAGTTTCAGGTGCAGGTGAAGGGCAATGACGAATTCGCCACCCTCGCCTCCGCCTTCAACGGCATGGTGTCGGAAATCGTGCGCCGCAATGGCATCATCGAGGCAAAGACGACCGAATATGAAAAGCTGTTGCGCAATGTCATGCCCGATGCGGCGGCCGACCGGTTCACCGGCGGGGATCTGGTCGTGGCCGACACCTTCGAGAACGTCAGCATCATCTATGCCGTGATCGGCGGGTTGGAGGACATGCAACGGCGGCTGTCGGCCACCGACATGATCCGCCTGCTGAACGAGTTGATCGACCTAATTGACGAGGCCGCAGAACGCCATGGCGTCGAAAAGGTGAAAACCATCGGCGATGCCTATCTGGCCGCCTGCGGCCTGTCCACGCCACGCCTTGATCACCGCCAGAGGGCCGCCGCCTTTGCGCGCGAGATCCAGAACATCCTGACGCGGTTCAATCAGGCCAAGGACCTGACCCTGTCTCTCTCGATTGGCCTGACCAATGGCGAGGTGGACGCAGGCATCATCGGGCGCAAGCGGTTCGTCTATGAAATCCTCGGGGAATGTGTCTCTGAAGCGCGCCGTCTGGCGCTGGCGCCCGAAGGCGGCGACATACGCATGAGCGACGCGATGGGCGATGCGCTGCTGGGGCAAGGGATCAGTCATGGGTGACGCATTTTCGGGCGATCTGGCGTTCTGGACGGCGGCGGTCAGTCTTGGCTATCCTATCGGGGCCATCGTGCTGGTGGAAATCCACCGGCATCTGCGCGACCCGCAGCCGCAGATCGCCCGTCTGGTGCAACTGGTGCAGGTGACGGTGTTGCCGCTGGTCGCTGTGCATCTGTTGCTGTCGCGGGTCATGGGGCTGGACGGCGACAGCCCCTCGGCCAAGCTGGTGCTGACGGCCCTGTCCATCTCGACCATCAACGCGCTGTTGATGGGCCTGAACCTGATCGTGCGGGCAGGCCCCATGGCCAGCGAGGCGATGCAGCGCACGCCGGGGCTGATGCTCGACCTGATGCGACTGGTGCTCGTGCTGGTCGCCTCGGCCTTCGTGGCCTCGGAAATCTGGTCGGTCGATCTGGGATCGCTGCTGGCCGCACTCGGGGTCGGGTCGGTCGTGATCGGCCTTGCGCTGCAAGATACGCTGTCGGGGTTGTTCTCGGGCGTCTCGCTGATGTCGGGCCGGTTCTTCCGCGAGGGCGACTGGATCGAATTCGGCGAGGCGTCGGGCAAGATCGTGCGGATGGACTGGCGCAGCGTCACCATCGAAACGCTCGATGACGAACGGCTGATGGTCATCCCCAATTCGCAACTGGCACAGGGCGTGTTCACCGTCATGTCCTCGGCCACGCGGGTGTTCGGGCAGAACCTCTATGTGAAATTCGGCTATGGCGTGCCGCCGGCGCGGGCGATGCAGGCCATCGACGAAACGGTGCGGAGCGTGGGTCTGATCCTGAAAGACCCCGCGCATGACATCGACCTGATGGAAATGGCCCCTGATGGCATTGCCTATGAGGTGACGATCCACACCCAGACCCGCGAGGACGGCGAGGCCGCGACGACCGATTTCCTGCGCCGGTTGTGGTATCGCTGCCAACGCGACCAATTGGCCTTGGCCGGGTCGCTGAACACCCGCTACCGGCTCGGCGAGCCCGCCGCGCTGACCCCGGCCGACATCTCGGCAGTTCTGGCGGCGACAGACATCTTCCTGCCCGATGCCGATGGCTTTGCCGATTTGCAGGCGACGGCACGGGTCTGCCTGTTCGACGAAGGTGAGCGGTTGATCACGGCGGGTCTTCCCTCGCGCACGCTCTATCTGATCGTCGAAGGCCGCCTCGCCGTCACCCCGCGCGACCAGACCGAGCGCGCCCTGCAATCCTTCGGCACCGGTGAGGTCTTCGTAAGCCGGTTCCTGCTGACCGGCGCTCCCGCCACCGTGGAACTCGTGGCCACGACCGAGGCGACGACCCTTGCCCTGCCCGCAATCGCCGTGATCGACTTTCTCAACCGCAACCCCGTTCTGGCGCGTCGGCTGGAGCAGGCCATCGACACCATCGATCTTGGCCTGAAGATCAGCCGCGCCGCGTGAGTGCCGGGAACCGCAAGGGCCCGGTTCCCGGCCCCGCGTAACCACCGCGGCCCCCTTGGCGGGCCGCGGCCCTGCACAGCCAAACCATGTTCTTGGCGCAGTCCCGCTGAGGCCAGCCCTCAAGGCTGACGTGGCGCAAGCCAGCGATGGCCCCGAAGGTGGGCGCGGGTTTCTGGCGGTCCGGGTCATCGCGTCCCGGTCTTTGGCCCATGTCCACCGCTCCCACGCCTAGGCATCTAAACCCGCACAGCCACCGCTCTTGGCCAGGCTCCAAGGGCGGACCGGTCGCCGCATGGTCACACGGGCCAAAGCGGCAGCCGATCATGACCCAGGTCCACGCGCCGCCCTTCGTCAGATGCCACCCATTGGCCCGCCCCACCATCGCCTCGCGGGATGCAGACCCTTCGAAGCGCCGCCATCGCGCGCAAAACCCAACGCCGTCGTCACGGAAAACCGCCGCGATCCAAGCGCATGGACCGCAGGTCCATCAACACCAATGAAAGGGAATTTGGAGGCGGGTACCGGAATCGAACCGGTCTTCACGGATTTGCAATCCGCTGCGTAACCTCTCCGCCAACCCGCCGAGAGCATGGGTTTAGTAGGGGATCGCCGCGGCGGCTGCAAGCCGGAAAATCCGTCCGCGCGCCCCACTTCATCCTGCCCTGCCCGCTTCCCCGTTGCACAAATATCCTCGGGTGGGGGAATGGCCCGCGCCACGCGCGGGACAGGGGGAGGGGCCGAGGCCCCTCCCCGACCGGCCGCGCCTGAGCCGAAGGCGGTGGCGCGGCGAACACGCTTGCGCGAAAGGCCCTGCCTTTCGCGCGCCGTCAGATCCCCGTCGCGTCAGGTGCCGCAATAGGTGACATAGCGGCCAAAGCCCTGCGGCGCGTTCAGGCTGAACCGCTCCAGCGCCGGATCGTCCGAAAACGGCTGGCGGATCGCGGCCAAAAGGGCCTCGAAGGGTTGCAGGTCGCCGTCGGTCGCGGCGGTCAGCGCGGCCTCGACCATGTGGTTGCGCGGGATGATGCGGGGATTGGCGGCATGCAGGCGGGCGGGTGCGTCCGGGGCACGCCGCGCGCGCCAGCGTGGCAGCCAGGCCTCCAGCGCAGCGGAGTCGGCCCATTGCGCGCGCAATGGCCCCGCATCGCCCGCCGCGGCCTGTGACAGCAGGCGGAAGGTGCGGGTCCAGTCCGCCCCCTGCCCCTCCATCGCGGCCAGCAGGTCATCCGCCAGCGCGGCATCCTCCGCTTCGGCGCCCGCCAGCGCCAGTTTCGCGCGCATCACCGCCAGCCATGCCGCGCGATACCGGGTCGCGATGCCGTCCAGCCGGTCATTGGCCAGATCGACGGCCCGGTCCTGATCCGCGTCGAACAGCGGCAACAGCGTCTCGGCAAGGCGGGCAAGGTTCCAGCCCAGGATCAGGGGCTGGTTGGCATAGGCATAGCGCCCGCCATGATCGATCGAGGAAAACACCGTGCCCGGGGCATAGGCCTCCATGAAAGCGCAGGGACCGAAGTCGATGCTTTCGCCCGACAGCGTCATGTTGTCGGTGTTCATCACGCCATGGATGAAGCCCACCCCCATCCATTGCGCGATCAGACGCGCCTGCGCGTCGATGACGGCATCAAACAGCGCCAGATAAGGGGCCGGTTCCGCCGCCAACGACGGGTAATGCCGTGCGATGGTGTAATCGGCCAGCGCCTTCACCCGCGCCTGATCGGACCGCGCGGCAAAGAACTGGAACGTGCCCACCCGGATATGGCTCGCGGCCACCCGCGTCAGGACGGCACCGGGCAAGGGCGTTTCGCGCCAGACCGATTCGCCAGTCGCGACCACCGCCAAGGCGCGGGTGGTGGGAATGCCCATGGCGTGAAGCGCCTCGCCCACCAGCACCTCGCGCAGCATCGGCCCCAGCGCCGCCTTGCCATCGCCACCGCGCGAAAAGGGCGTGCGGCCCGAGCCTTTCAACTGAATATCCCGCCGCAGGCCATCGCGCCCCACCACCTCGCCGAGCAGAATCGCGCGGCCGTCGCCCAACTGCGGGGAAAAACCGCCGAACTGATGCCCGGCATAGGCCTGGGCGATCGGTTCCGCCCCCTCGGGCAGGCGCGCTCCGGACAGCACCTCGGGGGCCGAATCGCGCAGGGCCGCCACGTCCAGCCCCAGATCGGCGGCAAGCGCCTCATTGAAGAACACCGTCGCAGGCGCGGGCGGCACGGCAGGCTGCACCGGCAGGAAGGCGCCCGGCAGATCGCGGGCATAGCTGTTGTCAAAGGGGATCAGACGGGACATCGGCGGGACTTTCGCAACGGGCTGCCCCCCGATATGGGCCACGCGGTCAGTCGCGGCAAGCGCGCCGCAGGGTCACTCGATCACTTCCATCCGCTCGATCTGCCAGATCGAGCGCGCGTAGATCACCTCGGTCTGATATCGCGCGTCGCTGTCAAAGGGATAGAGCAGCCAGATCGGCCCTTTGTCGCGCACGGACAAGGGCTTGCCATTCGCCTCGATCGCGAGGATAGGCCCGCCCTCCACCGCATCGGCAAAGGGAACATCCACCGTATAGTCGTTCAGGGCCCAGACCCGCAGGATGCTGCCCTTGGCCCCCAACCGGTCAAGGAAGGTCTTCAACGGCACGCCACGGAAGCTGACCACGCCATCGGTCCAGATCGTGGTGGTCTGGATCGTCTCTGTCCCCAGCGACTCGAATCCCGCCAGATCGAATTCGGCGATGTCGTCCCCTGTCTTTTCCGAGATCGCCCCGGTCACGGACAGGATCACTCTGTCGTTCGGTTGCGGCAGGGGTTGCGCGCTGGCCGGCATCGCCCAGCCCAAGACCAGAAGCGGCACGAACAGCATCACGGATCGCATCAACGACATGGCAGCCCTTTCCCTTTGGGAACAGGTGATCCGCGCGGGTCGGCGCTGTCAACCGCAGCCTATCCTTCGGTACAGGGGCGGATAGCGCCTTATCCGGGTCAAAAGCCCCAGGTGCAGGTCCGTTCAAAGACAGAAGAATGGTCGGGGCGGAGGGATTCGAACTCTCGACCTACGGTACCCAAAACCGTCGCGCTACCAGGCTGCGCTACGCCCCGACTGGCGCTCTCCTACCCAAGATCGCCGGCAAAGGAAAGCGCCTAGTCGCAGGGCCAGGCAGCCTTTTCTGCGGCAATGGCGGGATGACGCATCTGCGCGCCCTCTGCGATACCCAGCCGTTTGGCCATCCCGGCGTTGATTTCCAGGACATACTGGATATCCGCCCCGCCCGGAATCGGGGTCAGATCGCCCGGCACGGCACCTTCGTGCACCCGCCGCACCGTCCCCGTGGCGTCGGCAAAGATCATGTCCAAGGAAATCAGAGTGTTCTTCATCCAGAACGACACGTCCTGAGGCGTGTCATAGACGAACAGCATCCCGGCGGCGGATGGCAAGGTCTCGCGGAACATCAGCCCGCGATTGCGTTCCGCCCCGGTGTCGGCGATTTCGACATGAAACCGCGCAACCCCGGTCGGTCCCCGCAGGTCTAGTGTCTCAGGTGCACAGGCCGCCTGTGCCTGCCCGGCCGAAACAGCCAGCAGCGCACAGACCGCCAAGGCGGACACGGCCGTCAACCCGCGTGATGCCGAACCGCTGCTTCCCATGATGCCACCTGCATTGCCATGCGCCCGCGCTTGCCTTCGATAATACGAAGGCACACCGCCTCGCCAGCCTGTAGATCGGCAAAACCCGAAACGCGCAACACCTCGATGTGGATGAACACATCCTCAGGACGGCCAAAGACATTGGCAAAGCCAAAGCCTTTGCCTTTGTCGAACCATTTGACCCGCGCGGGTTCCAGCGGCAAGGCAGCGATGTCTTCGGGCGTGGAGGGTGCGTTTTCATCCATCAACGGGAAACTCCCACCAACAGGCGGTTCGATGTCCAACACCTCAACCGCCTGGACCCCACGTTGGGTCATCTGCACCCTCACCGAAATACCGGCACCATCAGCAACCGAGTTCTGGCCGTAATTGCGCAGCACGTTGGCGTGCAACAGGATATCGGACCCGCCCTCGTCACCCACGATGAAACCGAACCCTTTGCCGGGATCGAACCACTTTACGCGGCCATGCAATGTCTGCGTGACCTTATCTTCGTCTGTCATGTCGAGAGCCGTTTCCCCAGAGTTAGCCCACTGCCCAAGTCATGACGCCATAAGACGTTCCGTTTCAAGGGGCATTTCTTGACGAAAGCGGGTTTCCACCACTCGCGCTTCGCGAAATTCACGGATTGAGCCGCGAAATTTGCCATGGGTCCTCTAAACCTCCGCGCGACCATCGGAACCTGTCATGCAACCTGAACGGTCCGTCCGCCCAGAACTCGATCTCAAGCGGCAGGATGCGGATGCCGCCCCAAAACGGCGGTCGCTTCGGGTTAGGCCCTTGCAATGCCGTCATTTTCGCCACTTCCGCCACCAGCGCCCCGCGTGAGGACAGCGGTTCGGACTGCTTCGAGGCCCAAGCGCCCAACCGGCTTTTCAGGCTGCGACTGGCATAATAGGCATCGGCCTGAGGGCCCTCTTCACGTTCCGTCACGCCCCGCACGCGGATCTGACGCCGCAGCGATTTCCAGTGCAACACGAATGCCGCCTTGCCGGAAGACTCGATTTCCTGCCCCTTTCGGCTGCCGTAGTTCGTGTAGAATACGAAAGACTGTGCCTCGATATCCTTCAGAAGCACCATCCGCGCGTTTGGCATGCCCGTTTCATCCACCGTTGCCAGCGCGATGGCGTTCGGATCATTCAGCTCTTTCGGCTCGGCCTCGGCCAGCCAGGCCCGCGCGAGGGCAAAGGGGTCGTCCCCCGCGAAGATGCCGGTCCGGTCGCTTGCGTCTTCCATGTTCGTCCTGTCCTTTGCTGCGCCATAGCGTGGCTGTCGCGCACTTGATGCAGAGGACCGATTGCCCTACACCACGGCGACACAAAACTGGGCGAGGGACAGGCAATGTCAACCGGACTTATGGCAGGAAAGCGCGGGCTCATCATGGGTCTGGCCAATGACAAATCCATCGCCTGGGGCATTGCCAAGGCCTTGGGCGACCAAGGCGCGGAACTGGCCTTCTCCTATCAGGGCGAGGCGCTGAAGAAACGGGTGGAGCCGCTGGCCGCCTCTCTCGGCGCGCCCAAGCTCTTTGAATGCGACGTCACCAACGAAGAGTCGATGGATGCGATGTTCGCCGCGCTCAAGGCGGATTGGGGCAAACTCGATTTCCTCGTCCATGCCATCGGCTTCTCGGACAAGAATGAACTCCGCGGCCGCTATGTTGACACCAGCCGCGCCAACTTCCTGATGACGATGGACATCTCGGTCTATTCCTTCACCGCCGTCTGCCAGCGCGCGGCGGCGATGATGCCCGATGGCGGGTCCCTGCTGACGCTGACCTATTACGGTGCGGAAAAGGTCATGCCGCATTACAACGTGATGGGGCTGGCCAAGGCCGCACTCGAGGCCTCGGTGAAATACCTCGCCGAAGATCTCGGCAAGGACGGCATTCGCGTCAACGCGATCAGCGCCGGGCCGATCAAGACTCTGGCGGCAAGTGGCATTGGCGACTTCCGCTACATCATGAAGTGGAACGAGTTGAACTCCCCGCTGCGCCGCAACGTCACGCAGGAAGAAGTGGGCAAGGCCTCGCTCTATCTGCTCTCGGATCTCGGCTCGGGCACCACGGGCGAGAATCTGCATGTCGATGCGGGCTATCACGTGGTGGGGATGAAGGCGGTGGATGCGCCCGACATCGACGCTGTCACCGGACGGAACGGCAAGGAATGACGCTCGCGGCATTCCTTGCGCTGGCCTCGGTGCAGATGATGGCCGCCATCAGCCCCGGCCCCGCCGTGCTGATGACCGCCCGCACCGGCGTGACGCAAGGGCTGCGGATGGGGGTGTGGATGGCGGCGGGCATCGGCTTTGGCGCGGTGTTCTGGGCGGTGGCGGCGCTCTTCGGGCTGGCCCTCTTGTTCAAGGTGGCCCCCGCCCTTCTCACCGCGCTGAAGATCGTCGGTGGCGCCTACCTTGTCTGGATCGCCGTCCAGATGTGGCGGCATGCCAAGGAACCGTTGTCCACCGACACCGCTGACGGCACCCTGCCCCGCTCCGGCCCCGCCGCACTCTGGAAGGGCATCACCACCCAATTGGCCAACCCCAAGCCCGTCGTCTTCTTCGGCGCGGTCTTTGCGGGCATGGTGCCGCCGGAAACGCCCCTCTGGATCAAGGGCGCGCTCCTCTGCGTCGTCTTCTCGACCGACTTCACCTGGAACGTCATCGTCGCCCGCCTGTTTTCCTTCGACCGCACCCGCGCGGCCTATCTGAATCTGAAAACCCTGATCGACCGCAGCTTCGGCGGCGTCCTGGGCCTGCTGGGCCTCAAGGTCGCCCTGACATGACCGCCCGCATTTTCTGTCCTTGAATATCCCGGGGGTGCGGGGGCTGGC
>JACCDI010208762.1_pt1 | contig 15407 bp, 13 predicted proteins | sample 7442791 | NCBI WGS metagenome assembly JACCDI01 (sample SAMN15323434, study PRJNA562643) | freshwater metagenome | isolation source: river surface water | place: USA:Blue River Watershed | collected 2017-08-15 | reverse complement strand
TCAAATATTCCTCCTGATCCACTGATTTGAGTCCATGTTCCGCCTGGTTGCTCACCTGTAATTAGACTGAATAAATCAATGGTTGCTGTACTGGTCTCGCAAATGGTTGTTGTTCCACTTGTTCCTGCTACGGGTTGTGGATTAATGTTTACTGTAGCTGTACTCGAAGAATCGACACACGGCGCTAAAGCTGTTAAAGTATATTCAAATGTACTTGTAGTTGAACCTACTGCGGGTGTAAAAGTTCCTGCTGCACCATTAAATGTTCCGCCTGAACCTCCTGTTCGTGTCCAAACTCCACCTGCTTGCTCGCCTGTAATCAAACTAAACAAATCAATTACGGCTGTACTTGAATCACAAATTGTGGTCGAGCCACTTGTACCTGCTATAGGTTGTGGATTGATGTTTACTGTAGCTGTACTGAATGAATTAGCACAAGGTGCAACTCCATTAACGGTGTACGCAAAAGTACTATTGGCAGCACCTACTGCTGGGGTAAAGGTTCCTGCTGCGGCATTAAATGTTCCGCCTGAACCTCCTGTTTGTGTCCAAACTCCGCCAGATTGCTCACCTGAAATCAAACTAAATAAATCAATAACGGTAGTATCCGTCTCACAAACCGTAGTCGACCCATCAAATCCAGCGCTGGGTTGAGCGTTGATGTTGATTGTAACTGTGCTATCATCAAAAGTACAAGGTGCGACTCCAGTAACTGTGTAGGTAAAAACACTTGTAGTAGCACCAATTGATGGTGTAAAGGTTCCGGAAACTGCATCAAAAGTACCTCCCGTTCCTGAATCTTGTGTCCAAACTCCACCCGTTTGTTCGCCCGTTATCAAACTAAACAAATCAATTGTAGTGGTACTGGTCTCACAAACTGTAGTAGAACCATCTGATCCCGCTAACGGATAAAGGTTTACTATCAATTGGAAAGAGGTTGTATCAAAAGCAGTTGGATTTCCGACCTCTTCCATTCTAACATAAATAATTTGAGTATTGGGAGTATTAGGAAAAGCTGCTGGATTGGCAATTGGATTCAAATCATTATCAGCGTCGGATTGTGAAATATGATAGGTAATTACATAATCTGTTGCAATATTTGCTCCTAAAATAATAGGAGTTTGCTGTGTTAAATTAAAAATCTCAGAACCATTGTTTGAAACATCATCACATACAACTAAATCTGGAGGCGTTACTGCTCCTGGTTCAACTATGTGTAAAATGAAAGATCTTGTTTCAGGACAAGAACCTCCATTTACATCATCTAAAATAGAAACATAAATCACTTGTCCATCAAAACCAATATAGTTAGCTGGATCTGGTATAGTATTCGCAATATCTAAAGCATCCTGTAAAGTAAGATGATACCCTACAACATAGTCCGCAGCGCTCTGACCATTAAGAATTGTTGGAGTGTTAGTTGTTAAATCAAAAAGTGTACTTCCACTGAATAAATCAACAGGATCAGAAACTGGAGCGGCAGGTAAAAATTCAACTTCCATGGTGTCTTCTTGAACACAGCCAGAAGCAAACGTAATTAGGACACCATAAGTTCCTGGACCACAAATGTTATAATTATAATTAGTTGCTCCCGGAATAGGAACGCCCTCCAAAGTCCACTGATAAGTAACTCCAGGAATTGGAGCTGTACCTGCTCTTACTTCACGACAAGCCTGATTACAAATGGCATAATCACCAGTAAAATCTGACAAAGCTTCAAAACCAGTTCCATTAGCACCCGAAATATTAGCCTGACCAATATTAAAACTTCCTCCTCCTAAAAACACAGCCGAATCAAAAGCAGTATCATTTCTGTCGGCAATAACTAATTTGATGTGATAAGTGTTATTAGGTACAACATTTGATGAAGCTGTCATTTTTACGGTATGACCATTAAAATTAATCGGTGCTAAAGCTGGAGCCAAGCCTGTAGGTAATTGATAAAACTTGTCAAAAAACAATGGATTCGCAGAAAGACAACCTCCATTGTGTAACGTGTTTCTAATGGTAATAACCGAAATAGGAATGTTAGTATTAGGAATCAAAGCCAGGTTTGTAGTTGGTGTACCCGCAGTAGTATTCGTTAAGAAAAAAGCAAATGCATCGGAATAATCACACTGGAAAGTGCCATATTCCTCAGAAGCAAACAAGAAATCAAAACTCATGGTGTTGGTCAAAGGAACGAAATCAAACTCTAAAACAGCTGCGTCATTGTAGCTATTCAAACCAGGATCAATACCCAAGTCATCAATGTAATCAAATAGTTCTTGATCTCCAGCACAATTACCATTGCCTTGAGAAGTGGTGTTTGGCCCAGGAGTTGTAGCTACAGTCCCAGTAACCATTACAACTCCCGATTGCAAAGGAAAATTAGGGTTGGTATTGGTAAATGATCCAATACCATTATTTCCACATGAGGTCCAGCTGATATTAGAAATTGTTCCAGCACAAGAAGCGCCTCCAACACCAGAACCAAATAATACATCGGTTACTAATTGCGGAACCGTATAATTGGTTGTACTGACATTTATGACTTGCGTGTAACCATAAAGTGAACACAATGTTAACAATAAAGAAAGGGTAATTTTTTTCATAGCGTATTCTGGTTGTTTTGGTTGATCTTTTTTGGATATTTAGACCGATTTTAAGACAACTAAATGTTAATTAATTGTTTAAAAAGCCCAAATATAATCATTACTCGAAAATAACTTTGTTAAATTTGTAAAAAATTACGACTCAAATCATGCAAATTACCATAAAAGAAACCCAAAATCCAGCTATTTTAAAATTTGAATTCCAAGATTTTATTACCAAAAATCAGAACTACGAATTCAAAAATATTGACGAAACTAAAAACTCGCCATTAGCCCAAAAACTGTTTTACTTACCTTTTGTAAAAACAGTTTACATTTCGGGAAATTTTATTGCAATCGAACGATTCAGCATCGTTGATTGGTCGGATGTTAAAGACGAAGTCGCTCAACAAATCTCAGATTTCATCGCCGATGGCGGAAAAATAATCATTGAAGAGCAATCCTTTGTAAAAAAAATACCGATCACAGTCTACAGTGAGACAACTCCAAACCCTTTTACCCTAAAATTTGTGGTGAGTAGAATGGTCACCAAAAAGGCAATCGAGTGCAAAAACATAGACGAAACTACAGCATCACCGCTGGCTAAGGAGCTTTTTAAATTCCCTTTTGTCAAAGAAATTTTTATCGACGAAAACTACATCACCATCACCCGATATGAAATTGCTACTTGGGACGAAATCACACTCGAACTTCGTACCTTCATCAAACAATTCATCGAAAATGGCGGTACTGTTGTTGACGAAAGTTTAATCACTGAAAATCCAAAGCAAGACAAGCAACAAATCACTCATTTTGACAACCTCGATACCACATCGCAACAAATCATCAACATACTCGAAGAATATGTAAAACCTGCTGTTGCTGCCGATGGCGGGAATATTTTATTTGATTCTTACGATGAAAAAACCAAAAACGTAAAAGTGGTACTTCAAGGTTCGTGTAACGGCTGCCCATCCTCTACATTTACACTCAAAAACGGCATCGAAAATATGCTAAAAAACATGCTTCATGACAACGAAATTGTGGTCGAAGCGTTAAATGCTTAATGTTTGGAGCGAATGGCTTGGGCTTTCTTGCCATCCATTCTCCCGCTTTTCGCATTATCTTTTTTGTTTTGTCACCCAGCGTAGTCAAAGGGTTTTTCTTAAACAAAAAAGGATAATTGCTTCAATCGGGGCTAGAGAATAAACGAATTGAATACATGCAAAATTTCTAATCAAACCAAAATCAATATGAGAAACATCAAAGTAATCACTTCCCTTTTTTTGCTTTCTGTAGTGATAATTAACTGTAAATCAAATGATGCTACGGTTGATTTTAAACAACTAACCGAAACGTATTTCAAAGAAAAAAACGCACTCAATCCATTGGATGCGACTCAAAACGGTCAAAACGATTATAACGACCAATTACAGTTCGAAATGACTGATTCCTATCGAAAAAAACAAGGAGAATTCTTTGACAATTATGCTACTCAACTCGAAAAAGTTGATTTTGAATCCTTATCCGAAGAAGAAAAAAACAGTTACGACATCATCAAATGGGAAGTTGAAGTTGGGAAAGATTTACTGAAACAAAACGCCAACTTAACTCCAATTCAACAGTTCTGGGGAACGCATTTGACTATGGCACAATTCGGAAGTGCCGAAAGTGCTCAGCCATTCAAAACTGAAAAAGACTATAAAAACTTCCAAAAACGAATGGAATTGTACTCTGTATGGATCGATTCTGCCATTGTGTACATGAAAAAAGGAATCGAAAAAGGCGTTGTTTTACCCGAAGTCTTAACCCAAAAAGTGATTCCACAATTTGACGATATGGTAACTCCAAAAGTAGAAGACAATCTCTTCTATTCTTCTATAAAAAAATTTCCCGAATCGTTTTCTACTCAACAAAAAGAACAGTTAACAAAAGAATACGCTTCAATCATCAACACCAAACTGGTTCCACAATTTAAAAAAATGTCGACTTTCCTAAAAACAGACTATTTGCCTGCATCAAGAAAAACCAGCGGAATTGGAGCTTTACCTGGCGGAAACGAACTCTATAAAACCTATGTAAAGCAATGGACAACCACAGAAATGTCTCCAGAAGAAATTCACGAATTAGGTTTGAAAGAAGTGGCTCGCCTAAAATCTGAAATGGAAAAAGTAAAAGCTCAAGTTGGTTTCAAAGGAACAATCGTTGAGTTTTTTGATCATATTCGCAATAAAAAAGAACTCAAACCTTTCAAAAAACCAGAAGAAGTAATTGCCAATTTTGAACGCGTATACGAAATCATCAAGCCCAATGTAAATAAATTCTTTTCGTTGCAACCCAAAACGAAATTTGAGATTCGACGCACGGAAGCGTTTAGAGAAAAAACTGCAAGTGCCGAATACGTTCAAGGTGCAGCCGATGGTTCACGTCCGGGGATTTTTTACGTTCCGATTCCCGATGTAAACAATTACAATTATTATGGTGACGAAGATTTGTTTTTACACGAAGCCATTCCAGGTCATCATTTTCAAATTTCATTGCAACAAGAAAATGAATTATTACCCGATTTTAGAAAATTCAATTGGTTTGGCGCTTATGGCGAAGGCTGGGCATTGTATACAGAGAGTTTAGGAAAAGAATTGGGCTTGTACAAAGATCCGTATCAATATTTCGGAATGTTAGGCAATGAAATGTTACGCGCTGTTCGTTTAGTTGTTGATACCGGAATACATAACAAAGGCTGGACGCGCGAGCAAGCCATCGAATACGGAATGAATAATTTAGCCGAAAACGAATCGGTAATTGTACAAGAAATTGAGCGTTATATGGCCATTCCGGGTCAAGCCTTGTCGTATAAAATTGGTCAATTGAAAATTATTGAACTCCGAAAAAAATCTGAAAAAGAATTAGGTTCAAAATTCGACATCAAAAAATTCCATCAAATTGTCCTAGAATCGGGCGTGATGCCATTGGCTTTACTGGAGAAAAAAGTAAACAATTGGATTAAGTCAAGTAAATAAAATTGTCATCAATACAAAACGCCGCAGATTCGCTGATTTTCGTCAACAATCTTGCGGCTTTTTTGTTTGTACTATTTTAGGAAAACTTTCACCAAAACCAACCCATTACTTTTGGATTAATTCAAGAACAAAATCAGCGAATCTGTGGCGATTTAAATTTGTTCAGTGGCAAAAAATTAAGCACTCACTTTGTCTTCCATTTTTCTAAAGTCGATCGGATTGCCTTCTACATCATAAAATTGATAACGGTATTTGAGTTTTCCGTTGAGTTCTTCAATATCGATGTGCATTTGGTAGAAACCATTATTCCATTCGATAATAATGTCGTAATAGTAATCACCAACTCCAAAACTAGTCGGTAAATTACTCACGTAAACCAATTTTTTGCTTTTCAGATTCAGTGTATTTACCTCGATGTTATTGTATGCTCCAACATCTTCATTATCAAAGGTTCTACCCATATAATTGTACTGACTTGGCATCTTTTTAACCTTACGATCTACGTTGTCGTTGTAAATATCTTTCACTGAAAAAATCACTTCTTTTAATGAAAATTTACCCACATTCATCAGGGAAAATTTCAGTTGATGATTATACATCACGCGTTGTCCTTTTTTACGATTCTCGATTACTTCACTACCTTCGCCCAAGTCGGTGTGCGTGATTTCCACAATCGGAATGTTTTCTCCTGTAATGGTATTGAAAAGCTCTGGATTATTTTCCAAAGGTTTGTTGTCGGCTTCGGCGTAACGCTCTTTAGCCTCTTTGATTTCATTGCTTAGAACATCAATTTTTTTATTGGCGATGTCGATTTCGGTTTTGGTAAAATCGAGCGAGTCGTCGTTACTATTGGTCGATTTATACAACGAAAAAACCGAACCAATAATCAAGGCGCAACCTATTAGGGCAAGTATAAGTGTCATCATAGCGGAATTCTTTTTCATACGAAAAATTAACAAAAACGTCTCAACAGCTTTAACTACAAAAATACTCCATTCCAAAAGCAAAAAAAGAGGTGAAAAAATAAGTTCTTAACAGAGAAATGAACCGTTTATATTTTTTTGTGTTGGTGATTTGGATGTTTTTATTTTCTTCGCTTCTATTTTATTCTTTCGTGGCGTTTTTGACAATCGAGTCAAAATCTTATTTGTCTTTTGTGAAATTAAAAAAACAAATGAATTGTTTTAGAGCTACTGAAGGCTTTCCATATCTCGCGTTTTTAACTATTAAAAGAGGGTAAACTAAAGATAAATATAGAGCTAATTTGTTAATAACTAAAATTGACATTATAAAAAAATATTATAATTTTGCTAAAAAATAAACCTATAAGTTGATTTAATGAAAATAATTAATACATTTGTACTAGGATTAACAGCCTTTAAATTTCATTCAAAGGATGAATTAGAGAGAAATCTTGATTTGTGGACAGATGAAAAATACTTATATGAATATTTTGAAAAGAACAAAAGTAAACTGGCTTACTTCAAGGTAAAGTCAGTGAAAGAAGCCGTTACAAAAACCATTCGTCAGGCTAGGCTAATTCAAGAAAAACTATTTGAATATGTACAAGACCAATCAAAAAATCTTGATGAACTATTTCAAAATTTAGATGACAATGAATACCATGAAACCCTTTTGTCAAAACAAAAATCAAAGCAATTTTGGTTACGCCTCTATGCAATTAAAATAGAATCAAATCATTATGTTATTACAGGTGGTGCGATAAAACTTGTACATAAAATGAGGCAAAACGAACTTACCAGAACAGAAAAACAAACAATAGAAAAATGTAGAAACTATTTGCTAGAAAATGACGTTTACGATGCAGATTCTTTTTACGAATTTATTCCCTAAAAATATGAAATCCAAAAATTTAGAAAATTTTGAAAAACTAGTTTCAAACAGCAATTCTGGTTGGTTAGATAAATTTCTTCATTATAAAACCAACCAAAAATGGCTAGAATATTCTTCAAAAGTTGCAATTAATGTACTTGAGGCGTTAAATGCAAAGAATATGTCGCAAAAAGACTTAGCAGAAAAATTGAAAGTTTCAGCTCAACAAGTAAATAAAATTTTAAAAGGAAATCAAAATCTTACTTTTGAAACAGTTGTTAAACTTGAAGATGCCTTAGGCATTTCATTAATAGAAATTATTGAATTTAATAATGTTAATGAGATCAAAACTAATGAAGCTATTGTCCAAGCGATGCAAAAAACAATTTCCGAAGAAATAGCAATTGAGAAAAATCATCAAAGTACTTATTCAGAAAAATTTATTAAAAAACCAATTGCTAAAATGGATGTAGTATATAACATCAATAAGCAAACTATAAATTACAAACCTATTAAAAGCGCAATGTAATGGCTAAAAAAAACAATGTTAAAATTAATTTTACCTTGCTAAATATTAAAACTGAGCAATTTGCAATCTTTGAAGACAAGTATATTGAAACTGAAAAAATAAATTTAAACACTAATCTTACTTTTGGTTTAAACTCAGATGATAAAATTTTTTTAGTTACTCCAAAATATACTTTTGAAATTGAGAAAACGCCTTTTATGACAGTTCAAATTAGCTGTTTTTTTAAAATCGAAGACAATGCTTGGAACAATTTCATTGAAGATGGTAAAATTGTTTTCCCAAAAGATTTTGTTGCTCACATGGCAATGATATCAGTTGGAACTTCTAGAGGTGTCTTACATACAAAAACCGAAGGGACAGTTTTTAACAAATACATATTACCTACAATAAATGTTGCTAAAATGATACCAGAAGATGTTACGTTTGATCTTTAAAAATAAGAAAAAGGAATAAATCTTCTTGTTTTCGGCAAAAAAGAAAACAAAAAACCCTTAAAACTTTGATTTTAAGGGTTTTGTAATTTTATAAAGTGCGGGTAATAGGACTCGAACCTACACGCCTTGCGGCACCAGATCCTAAGTCTGGCATGTCTACCAATTTCACCATACCCGCGAAATCGAGAGTGCAAATATAGTCGTTTTTTTTAAATTCCAAATAACAAATTCCAAATAACAAAAAAAAACCTGAAACCTGAAACCTGAAACTTGGAATTTGAAACTTGGAATTTGGAATTTCTATTTGTATATTTGACATATAACAATTTTATAAATCAATGGACAACATAAAACACTACGTTCAACAAAACAAAGAACGTTTTATTTCTGAATTAATTGAATTACTTAAAATTCCGTCGGTCAGTGCCGATAGTGCGTATTCGCAAGATGTAATCGACACAGCCGAAGCTGTAAAAGCAAGTCTTGAAAAAGCAGGTTGTAAAATCGTCGAAATCTGTGAAACTCCAGGTTATCCTATCGTTTTTGGTGAACACATCATTGATCCGAATTTACCTACTGTTTTGGTTTACGGTCACTATGATGTGCAACCGCCCGACCCTATGGAATTATGGACTTCACCTCCTTTTGAACCAGTAATTAAAACCACCGAAATTCATCCAGAAGGCGCGATTTTTGCTCGTGGTTCTTGCGACGACAAAGGTCAAATGTACATGCACGTCAAAGCCTTCGAGTACATGATTGCCAACAACTGTTTACCTTGCAACGTCAAATTCATGATTGAAGGTGAAGAAGAAGTGGGTTCGAAAAGTTTAGGCTGGTTTGTAGAACGCAATCAAGAGAAATTAAGCTGCGACGTGATTCTAATTTCCGATACGGGAATGATTTCCAATCAACAACCTTCAATTACAACTGGTCTTCGCGGTTTGAGTTATGTAGAAGTAGAAGTTACTGGACCGAATCGCGACTTACATTCAGGTTTATACGGTGGCGCAGTAGCCAATCCAATCAATGTGTTGACCAAAATGATTGCTTCGTTGCACGACGAAAACAATCATATTACGATTCCAGGTTTTTACGATAAAGTAGAAGAACTTTCTGCTGCCGAAAGAGCCGAAATGGCCAAAGCACCATTTAGTTTAGAAAACTATAAAAAAGCGCTAGACATTGATGATGTGTACGGTGAAACAGGCTATGTAACTAATGAACGCAATTCAATTCGACCAACACTCGACGTCAACGGAATTTGGGGCGGATATACTGGTGAAGGAGCAAAAACGGTTATTGCAAGCAAAGCTTTTGCCAAAATATCCATGCGTTTGGTTCCGAATCAAGACTGGGAAGAAATCACCGAATTATTCACCAAACATTTCGAAAGCATCGCACCCAAATCGGTAAAAGTAAAAGTAAAACCGCACCACGGCGGACAAGGTTATGTAACCCCAATTGACAGCATTGGTTACCGAGCAGCCAACAAAGCCTACACCGAAACTTTTGGTGTTCCAGCTATTCCAGTTCGCTCAGGCGGAAGTATTCCGATCGTAGCCTTGTTTGAAAAAGAATTAAAATCAAAAACGATTTTGATGGGATTTGGCTTGGATTCAGACGCCATTCACTCACCCAATGAGCATTTCGGAATTTTCAATTACTTGAAAGGTATTGAAACGATTCCATTGTTTTATAAGTATTTTGTGGAAATGTCAAAATAGAATTTCTCGCAAAGACGCAAAGTCACTAAGAAAATCCGTTTATTCAATTTGAGTAAACGGATTTTTTATTTGTATCGAAAATTATTCCTTCAAAAACTGCTTTACAAAAGCGCCTTCTTCGGTTCGTATCTTTAAGAAATAGCTGCCTTTTGATAATCTTGAAACGTCTATCGCCGAATTAAATCCTACTTCACTTTGAACAATTTGTCCTAAATGATTGTAAATTTCAACACGTTCAATGACTACAGAATTTTTAGAATTGATATGTAAAACATTTTTAGTTGGAACCGGTGAAATGACAAATTGCTCATCAAAAACAAACGAATCCGAGCTTAATACTCCTATGGAAGAAACTGCAAGTGGAGTCTCAATTGGAAAGTTATAATCAAAATAAATGCTGGCGCTATTGCTAAAAGTTACTCCAGTAGTAACGGATGGCGCTAATTGTATTTTAAACACAACAAATCCATCATTAGTAGCATCATCAAACGGAAGGTTAATGTTTTCAAAAACAAATTCTACTTTATTATCTACAATTCGCGTATAAAAATCATGGCTTGCCGTAATTGGCATTAAAGTACCTATTTCAAATTTTGTGGTATCAATTACATCTTTTACAACAATATTTTGAGCCGCAAAGTTCCCGGTGTTTTCAAATCGAATTTGATACGTAACAAAACCACCAACATAACTTTCATTCAACACTTCTCCTTCCAAACACACTTTGTCATTAGGATCAAATGAATTCACTACAGTTTGATTCAATAAATGAACATTGGAAAAAGGTTGTGGAGCGCCATCTTCACCAATCGAAGAAGTAAATTCCAACACCTCATTTCCGTTCAACGGAGGCGTTTCTGTAGGCGCATTCAAATTGAATGTCACATCAATACTTCGTGTTTCAAAGGGTTGTAAATCGTTAAAACTCCAACTTACAGCATCGTCAGTCGTGGTCGGAATAACTGTCGAACTTATCCAATCCAAAACCGCATCATCATAATTCAAAAGAATGGTTCCGCTATCAATACCATTTCCTGTGTTTTTAAAAACCAATCTATAATGTGCATCAAAACCGGGTCGAGCTGCGTTCAGCGGAATCAAAGTAACATCAAAATCGTGTACTGGCACAGTTGCTGTTAGACAAAAATCCTGTAAAAACGGACTGCTTTGAGAGGGAAAACTCACCGCAACATTGGCTGGAGAAATAGTAAAACCCGCCGGATTTTCAACAATTGGAGTTATCGTATGCGTTCCCGAACCCACATTAATAGTGAAATCACCTAAATCATTGGCAATAATTGTACTGGTTTGTGTTCCATTAGTTATGGTAAATTTTTGATTCGAAACCGCCAAATCGGAACCATCGCAACCATTCGCATTCAAATCGAAACGAGTAGCTCCATTAATGGAATAAAAATCACCCCCAGGAGTAAACGTACAATACGAATTTACCTGAACCTGATTCTGTAACCCCATTTGATTGATTTTCGCTTGTACAATAGTTTGTTCCGTACCTTCGTCTACACAAATGTGTTTCAAACTCGGACAATTAGATATACCCAAACTTAACGATGCATTCTGAAAAATGGTCCCTCCTTCATTACAAGTGTAATAACCATGAACTAGCCCATTTTTAAAAATTAAATTCTGTAAATTGGGACAATCTGTTATGGAAACCTGACCTGTAAATTCTGGATCACAACTGGTGCTGGAATGAAAATTCCCTAAATCAAAAGAAGTGTTGTCTGAGCTGTAACTTAAGTTTCCGGGTTTGGCTAAAGGATTAAAAACAACATTATCTTCTATATTATAACCCAAAAAAACTTGAGCATCATAGCTAAATGATGCCGTAGAAAGATCCAACAAAGTAAATTGGTTGTGCGTAAAGATGCTGTAGAAATCAAACCAAACATTACCAACAAACTGAATCTGACTCAAATTATTATGACTAATATTAAAATACTCAATGTAACTATTAGTCAAAACTAAAGTAGAAAGCTGGTTGTGACTTAAGTCAAAGACATCAAAAAAGTTACTTCCTTCATTTAGCACAAACGAAGTCAAATTATTGTAACTCAAATCAAGCCCTTCAACAATGTCTTCAAATCTCACCGAAATTGAGGTTAACGAATTATGATGGGCATTCAAACTTCTTAAAACAATTGAACTGCCTAAATCGAGTGAAGTAATTGAATTATTCGGACAATTCAACCATTTGAGATTCACAAAACTGGCAATTCCTGTTACATCAGAAATAGAACAATTGATTAATTCTAAACTGTGAACATTTTGGGCTTCAATTAGTTGGATTTCGCCGTCACCATTAACATCAATAACAATCGAATTACTATCAATATCATAAGCAATTCCATTAGTAGTATTCGCTTCCAATAACTTCGCTTTAAAATTCGCATCGGGAAAAGTAATAATCTGTGCGTGGAGAACACCACAAATCAAAACCGCAAACAGTAGGTAAATGTGTTTCATAGACGTAGGATTTTTAGTAAAAGTAATAAAAAGGGTGTTCGACACAACGCTCCAACTATTTTATTTACTGTGTTTTAATTCTTTTGGGCGTTCCCCGATAGACAAAAACAAGTTTGAAAAACGTAGTTTTTGCTAATCGGGGCCGGGCTTTTCGCACTCGTTTTTTGTCTTCGTTCCTACGCCAAAAGAACTCAAACAATGCTACTATCCCTAACGCAACCCAGTAGTAACAACATAATTTCCATTCACTTACAACATTCCAAAAACTTTGGCGTTAAATTTGTATAACAATCATCATCAACCTTTCCAACGTGTTGGAAACCTAAATCAATCAACCATGTTAAAACGCTTTTTTATTCTGTGTTCCGGTGTCGATACCGACATTGTGAACGGCTGTTCCAACGGCGAACAAAACAAGTATGCCGGAATCGGAGCTACGGTTTTCTTTACGGCAATTATGGCTTTCATAGCTAGTAGTTATGCTCTTTTCACCGTTTTTGACAACATTTACACTGCAATATTCTTCGGACTTGTTTGGGGATTTCTGATCTTCAACCTCGACCGATTTATCGTTTCTACCATCAAAAAACGCGATAATTTTTTAGATGAATTCATTCAAGCTACTCCGCGTATTGCTTTGGCCATCATCATCGCTATCGTAATCTCAAAACCGTTGGAGATTAAAATCTTTCAAAAAGAAATTGAAACGGTTTTATTGAAAGAAAAAAATGCCATGGCGCTTAATAATAAAAAGGAAGTAACCAATTACTTTAAAACCGACGTCGATAAAAACAAAGCTGAAATCGACAGCCTAAAAAGCGACATCGCCAAAAAAGAAAAAGAAGTCAACGATTTATATTCGGTTTTCATCACCGAAGCCGAAGGAACTGCTGGAACTAAAAAGTTAGGTAAAGGTCCGGTGTACAAAGAAAAACGCGAAAAACATGATGCCGCTTTAAAGCAACTCGATTCGCTCAAAGCAGCCAACGCTGTTAAAATCAAAGAAAAAGAAGAAAAAGCCAAAACCTTACAGGCCGATTTAGACAAAAAAGTCACAGAAACCCAACCCATAATCGATGGTTTTGACGGTTTGATGGCGCGTATAAATGCGTTGAATAAACTGCCTTGGTTGCCATCATTCTTTATCATGTTGTTGTTTTTAGCCATTGAAACTTCTCCTATTATTGCCAAATTGCTTTCTCCCAAAGGTGAATACGATTTCAAACAAGAAGATGCCGAAATGGGAATCAAAAATATGTTGGCGCAAAACCGCTACCAAAGCGAATTGCAACGCCAAACCGATGCCGAAATTTACGACAAAGTCTATGCCGACATCAAAGATGACAGAGAACTTTATAATTACAAGAAAAAAGGCGCTTTGGAACTGCTCAAACTCCAATCCGATGGATTTGTGGATAAGCAAAAGCGTTCGATGAAAGCGTAGTATTTAACCGCAATGGCACAAAGTTTTTGCAAGGTTAGCAAAGATTATAAATACAAAACCCAACACTCATCATGTTGGGTTTTTTCTTTGCGCTCTTAGCGTATCTCTTGGTGTTCTTTGCAGTAAAATTACATGTAACTCAGAATTTCCTTCTTCAACGCATCGTATTCGCCTTGCATAATCAAACCGTTATCCAATAACTTTTTATAATTCTGTAATTTTTCAAAAAGCTCATCTTGAGACAAATCACTCAATTTTCTTTCTGTTGATTCAGGTTTGTCATCAGGATGTTGTTTTTCATCGCGGTAACCAGATTGTGCCACCGGAATGATTTCGGCAAAATCAGTTACTTCTTCGGTTTCGAATTCTTCAACCACTTCTTCAACAATTTCAGGTTGTGCTTCAACCACATCAACAGGTTTTACTTCTTCAACAATTGGAGCAGAAAAGGTAACCGGATTTTTCAATGCATCCAATTGTTCTTTAGCGTAAGTGTAGAGCTTTCGCGCTTGATTTTTTGGCAAATAATCCACAGTATGCGTCAAATCCGATTTGGTCGAAAAAGTAAAATCGGCGCCTAAAATTCCCTCTTTGACAAAACTCGCTGCAATGTCATCCCAATCGTAATCAATGAACTCCATTGATAAACCCAAGTTTTTCGGTTTGCATAAAATGATTCGTTTGTTCGTTACCACAATACTGTCGGGAAGTATCGTCACAGCAGGTTTTTTCTGCACTGCAATGTAACCTACTTCTTCGTTATTCATTAGTAAATTACCCAATTTTGAGGTGATTTTTTCAATCGCCTTTGGATCTTGGTCTTCGTTTAGTATTTTCTTAAGATTGTCTATCATAATTTAGTTCTAAATTCGTTGATTAAATTGAACGTATCAAAATTTAATTGATACCTAACAGGATAAAAACCTGTTAGGATAGCTTCACAAAAGTAATGCCTAATTTTCTAATTTATTTATTTCATTTTGGATTTTTTTAGTCAAACTCTTAAAAACCAAATCGTAAGAGTGATTGATGAATTCGCACATCATTTTATCGGAAACATCACTATTAAAATCAATGGTGTTCCAATGAATTTTACTCATATGATAACCTGGCTTAATCGCATCATACTGCGCCCGAAGTTCTTCGGCTTGTTCGGGATCGCATTTCAAATTGAGCGATGGCGTGCCTTTTTCCCATTCTTTTAACGAGGTCAAGCAAAACATTTTTCCGCCTACTTTAAACACCAAAGTATCTTCGTCAAATGGAAAGTGTTCGGTAACTCCTTTTTTAGAAAGGCAAAATTCGTAGAGTTGTTGTATGTTCATTTTTTTAAGTGATTAGTGATTAGTGATTAGTGATT
>JACCDI011234703.1_pt1 | contig 15420 bp, 15 predicted proteins | sample 7442791 | NCBI WGS metagenome assembly JACCDI01 (sample SAMN15323434, study PRJNA562643) | freshwater metagenome | isolation source: river surface water | place: USA:Blue River Watershed | collected 2017-08-15 | reverse complement strand
TGTCGTCGCCCAGCAGCGACGGATCGATGGTGACGCGCTTGACGTCGTTCTTGCAGGTCATCACGACCTTCACCATGCCGGCGCCGGCCTGGCCCTCGACCTCGATGAGCGCCAGCTGCTCCTGCGCTTTTTTCATGTTGTCCTGCATTGCCTGCGCCTGCTTCATCAGGCCGGCCAGTTGACCCTTCATCATGTCGTGCTCCCGGAAAAGGATGTTGTCGGTGAAATCTTGTTCGTCGTGATCGTTCAGAGCGGCCGCACCGAACCCGGCACGATGGTCGCGCCGAATTCGCGCATCAGCGTCTGCACGAAAGGATCGTCCTGCAAGGTCTGCTCGGCCACGCGCTGCCGCTCGGCCTGGTCGGCGACATCGGCCGCATGCGCGGTGAAACTGGTGGCGCCGATCTCCACATCGAAGCGCACCGTCTTGCCCAGATGCTCGCCGAGCGCAGCCGCCAGCTTGTCGCCGCTGCCTGCGGAAAGCAAGGTGTCGACCGGCACGCGTATGCGCATCGCCAAACCATTGCCGTCTTCATTGCAGGCCAGCAGCTCGCTCTGCATCGCCAGCTGCTGCGCGACGCCGCGCAAGTTCAGCTGTTTGACCAGCGCCGGCCAGTCGAATTTCGCCGCGGAAGGCTCGGGCGGGGACAGCGTTACGGGCGGTTCAGTTTTTTTTTGAGCAGTGTCGAAATTTTCGACCGGCTCGGTGGTGAATGATGCGTCGTCTTCCGCAAATGCGGGCGGGGGCGGAGGCGCGGTCGCTTTCTTGCTGCGCGCCGCGGCCAGCGCGGCCATGGCCGGGCTCACGCCGCGTGCAGCCGGTGCGGCGGGTTCGGGCGCAGCCGGTGCCGGTGGCGGTGCCACTGCCGATGCAGCCGCGACAGCCGGCGCTGCCGCAGGCGCAACGCGTGGTGCGACCGGTGCCGATGGCGTTTGCCCTCCTGCACTGACCGGCGCAAACGCCAGCATGCGCAGCAGCGTCATCGTGAAGCCGGCGTATTCATCCGGCGCAAGGCCGAGCTCGTTTCGACCGTGAACGACGATCTGGTAGCAAAGCTGCACGTCTTCCGGCGAGAACGCCTGCGCAAGGCGAAGTATGTCGTCGCGCTCGGGCAGATCGTCCGGCACTGCGGAAGGCACGGTCTGCGCGATCGCAATGCGATTGAGCAAGGTGCCGAGATCCTGCAAGGCCGCGTTCCACGACAGGCTGCGCGCAGCCATCTCGTCAGCGACCGCAAGCAGCGACGCGCCATCCTGCGCGGCCAGCGCGTCGAGCACGCGCACCAGGTAGCTGTGGTCAAGCGCGCCCAGCATGCCCTGCACCGCGTCCAGCGTGACCTTGCCCGCTGCATACGCGATCGCCTGATCGGTCAATGACAGCGCATCGCGCATCGAACCCTGCGCGCCCTGCGCCAGCAAGCGCAGCGCCGGCGGGTCGAAAGGAATGCCTTCCTGCCCGAGGATGTTTTCCAGATGGCCGACGATGTGGCCGGGCGGCATCTGCTTCAGGTTGAACTGCAGGCAGCGCGACAGCACGGTGACCGGGATCTTCTGCGGGTCGGTGGTCGCGAGGATGAACTTGATGTGCTCGGGCGGCTCTTCCAGCGTCTTCAGCATCGCATTGAACGCGTGGCTGGTCAGCATGTGCACTTCGTCGATCATGTAGACCTTGAAGCGCGCGTTCGATGGCGCGTACACCGCCTGCTCGAGCAGCTGTGCCATTTCATCGACGCCGCGGTTCGAAGCCGCGTCCATCTCGATGTAGTCGACGAAGCGCCCGGCGTCGATCGCGACGCAGGCTTCGCAGATGCCGCAAGGCTGCGCGGTGATGTCGCCATTGCCGTCCGGGCCCTGGCAGTTCAGCGACTTGGCCAGGATGCGCGACAGCGTGGTCTTGCCGACGCCGCGGGTGCCGGTGAACAAATAGGCATGGTGCAGCCGCTTCTGCTCCAGCGCGTGCGTGAGCGCGCGCACCACATGCTCCTGCCCGACCAGGGTGTCGAAGTTTTTCGGGCGGTACTTGCGGGCGAGGACCTGATAGGACATGTCCGGGGCGGCTCTGGTTGGCAAAGCGTGAATTTTACCTGACCGGGAGGGTCTTCCCCCGATACGCAGAGGCTCTATCAAAATGCGCACCGCGAAGCGGTGCGCTCGATGGCAAGGCGGGGGCGTCGCAGACAGTACAGACGTACGGCAAGACGTCCCCAACGCGGCCAGCGACATTTTGCCAGGGCCTGTTAATTTTGCTAAAACAATCGCAAATGCTACCGGGGAGATCACGATGCGCTGGCCCACCCATCATGTATCCAACCAGCCGCCGCCGCTGGCCGGCGCGAACCTGTTCGAAACGGACGCCGCGCTGGTCGCCGCCGTCACGCGCGAAGGAGCGGCTCACGCCATACCCACGCTGCGCGCGCTCGGCGAATGGGCCGGCAGCGAGGCCGCGCAGTCGCTGGCGCGGCGCGCGAACTGCCACCCGCCGGAATTGCGCACGCATGACGCGCAAGGACACCGGATTGACCGCGTCGACTTCGACCCGGCCTGGCATCAGTTGCTCGCGCAACTGCGCGCCAGCGGGCTGGCAGGCCGCGCGTGGGAGGCGCCGGGCCCGGGCGCGCACGCAGCCCGCGCCGCCGCCTTTTACCTGCACGGGCAAGTCGAGGCCGGATCGCTGTGCCCGGTGACGATGACTTTCGCATCGATCCCCGTGCTGCGCGGCGAACCCTGGTTTGCATCGCTCGCCGACAAGCTGTACAGCAACGCGCATGACGGGCGCGACCTGCCTGTCCCCGGAAAAAATTCGATCATGATCGGCATGGGCCTGACCGAGAAACAGGGCGGCTCCGACCTGCGCGGCACGCAGACCGCAGCTACGCCGGTGGCCGGCGGCGGGCGTGGCGCAGACTACCTGCTGAGCGGGCACAAATGGTTTTTTTCGGCGCCGATGTGCGACGCGCATATGGTGCTGGCGCGATCGGCCGAAGGCCCGTCGGCCTTCTTCGTGCCGCGCTGGCGGCCGGATGGCAGCAGGAACACAGTGCTGATACAGCGCCTGAAGGACAAGCTGGGCAACCGCTCGAATGCGAGCGCCGAAGTCGAGTTCATCGATGCGCACGGCACGCTGGTCGGCGAGCCCGGGCGCGGCATTGCGACGCTGGTGGAAATGGCGAACGTGACCCGGCTCGATTGCGCGATCGCAAGCGCCGCGCTGATGCGGCAGGCGCTGGTTCAGGCGATCCATCACTGCCGGCATCGCGTCGCGTTCGGTGAGGTGCTCGCCCGGCAGCCGCTGATGATGAATGTGCTGGCCGACCTCGCGCTGGAAAGCGAGGCGGCCTTGCTGCTGGCGATGCGGCTGGCGCGCTCCTTCGATGACGACGACCGGCCGCTGTTGCGCGTGCTGACGCCGGCAGCGAAGTTCTGGATCTGCAAGCGCGCAATCGAATTCTGCGGCGAATGCATGGAAATCCTCGGCGGCAACGGCTATGTGGAAGACGGACCGCTGGCCTCGTTGTACCGGGAAGCGCCGGTCAATTCGATCTGGGAAGGCTCGGGCAACGTGATGTGCCTCGATGTGCTGCGCGCACTGCGACAGACCGGCGACGCGCTGTCGCCGTGGCTGTCCACGCTCACGCAGGCCGCGTCACAAGACAATCGGCTGCGCGCGCTGCTCGGGAACTTGAATGCCGGACTTGAATTGCCGCCGGAACAGCAGCAGATGCACGCACGCGCGATCACGCAGTCGCTGGCCCTGCTGGTTCAATCCGTGCTGATGGTCGAGCACGCGCCCGCCAACGTGGCCGACGCCTTCATCGCCAGCCGCTGTGACGCTGCGCACGGACGCGTGTACGGAACGATGTCGTCGGAGCATTGCAGGGAGATCATCGACCGGGCATGGTCGATGTGAAAGAAAGAGGCGAGCCTTGTCTGCGGCACTTGCGGGAAATGGCTGTGGCTGCTTCGTTCCCGACCTGACCAGGTTGACCACGCCACAATGCGCAGGGGCCCGCCAGCGCGAATTTTACCAGCAATGAAGGCCTTCGAGCGAATGATGGTGGGTTTGGCGAAACCTTCGGTTTTCGCTTCGCTCGACCCACCCTGGTTGCAGCAAGCTCAAAACCCCAATTGCTGCCAGATGGCATCCACCCGCTTCTTCACGTCCACATCCATCTCTATCGTGCGCCCCCACTCGCGTGAAGTCTCGCCGGGCCACTTGTTGGTCGCATCGATGCCCATCTTGCTGCCTAGCCCGCTGACCGGCGACGCGAAATCCAGATAGTCAATCGGCGTGTTGTCCACCATCGTGGTGTCGCGCGTCGGATCGACGCGGGTCGTGATCGCCCAGATCACTTCCTTCCAGTCGCGGATGTTCACGTCCTCGTCGACGACGACGATGAACTTCGTGTACATGAACTGCCGCAGGAAGCTCCAGACGCCGAACATCACGCGCTTCGCATGGCCGGGATAAGACTTCTTGATCTGCACGATCGCCATCCGGTAGCTGCAGCCTTCCGGCGGCAGGTAGAAATCGGTGATCTCGGAAAACTGCTTCTGAAGCAGCGGCACGAAAACCTCGTTCAGCGCCACGCCGAGCACGGCCGGCTCATCCGGCGGCTTGCCGGTGTAGGTCGAGTGATAGATAGGGTCGCGTCGCATCGTGATGCGGTCGACCGTGAACACCGGGAACCAGTCCTGCTCGTTGTAATAGCCGGTGTGGTCGCCGAACGGCCCCTCGAGCGCGTGCTCGTAGCCGCTGGGATGGGTTTCATCCGCATAGATATGGCCCTCGAGCACGATCTCGGCCGACGCCGGCACGCGCAGTTCGCTGCCGATCGCCTTCACCAGCTCGGTACGGCTGCCGCGCAAGAGGCCGGCGAACTGGTATTCCGACAGACTGTCTGGCACCGGCGTCACTGCCCCTAATATAGTGGCCGGGTCCGCGCCGAGCGCGACCGCAATCGGATAGGGCTGGCCGGGATTCCTGAGGCAGTGCTCGCGGAAATCCAGCGCGCCGCCGCGATGTGCAAGCCAGCGCATGATCAACTTGTTCGGTCCCAGCACCTGCTGTCTATATATACCGAGGTTCTGCCGCTTCTTGTTCGGGCCTTTCGTGATCACCAGCCCCCAGGTAAGCAGCGGCGCGATGTCGCCCGGCCAGCAATGCTGTATCGGCAAGCGCGACAGGTCGACGTCCTGCCCTTCCCATACGATGTCCTGGCAGGGCGCGGAGCGCAACTCGCGCGGCGCCATGTCCCAGACCGACTTCACCAACGAGCCCAGCCCCAGCACATCCCTGAATCCTTTCGGCGGCTCCGGCTCCTTCAGCGCGGACAGCAGCTGGCCGATGCGGCGCAGCTCGCCGACATCGGAAGCGCCCATGCCCAGGGCCACCCGCTTCGGCGTGCCGAAAAGATTGCCGAGCACCGGCATCGTGTGACCGGTCGGATTCGTGAACAAAAGCGCCGGTCCGCCGGCGCGCAATGTGCGGTCGCACAACTCGGTCATCTCCAGATGGGGAGACACTGGCAGTGAAACTTCCGATAACTCGCCGGATTGTTTCAACTTGGCAATAAAGTCCCGCAAGTCAGAATATTTCATGGAATGTTGACTTTTTTCAAAGTGAAGGTGCACTGTCCGGACATGCAGGACAACTGGCTGATTTTACTGGATATTGTTACAGGGAAAGTCATTAATCATAATAAATGGTTATAGCTTTCTAGGTTTCCAGTATTGACTCGATATAAACACCTACCTACAATCCGCTCAACTTTTACAGGCGGCGCACCGGGGGAGTCCCGGCGAGGCAAGTCAGACAACAGCCAGCCGCCTTGTGTCACATCGGGGATTGACCCGCCGGCAATTGTAAAGATTGTCCCGCGCAGGAGTCAGCCTTTCATCCCCGAAAAAAGATTGCCGCGTTTGTCCCGATGCACTCGAGGGCAGGCAGCAAGGCAACACCGGCGTTTGCGGGGGATCCGACGCAATGCAGCATCTGCGTTCGGCAGCAAACGAAATTTGGTTTCGCGGTGAATTGAAGCACGAAGTACGCTTGCAATTGGCCTCAGTTCAGAGCGCCTGGCAAAACCTGAATGATGACTTGTCATGCTGTCAACAAGGAGAGCAGCTGATGAGGATGAAGCACTCATGTTTTGCCAGGCGCTTTGAGGGCCGCGATATTCAGGAGGTAGCATGAATAATCGACGCAAATTCGCAGCGTTGGTCGGTGCGGGAATCTCTTCCCCACTAGTCAGCAGCATCGGCGAGGTGTCCCTCGACCGCATGCGCGGCATCTTCGCCGCAGCCCGTCACGCGTTGGCGGTCATTGGACTCGTTGCATTGGCAGTGATGGCGCTGGTGTTCTTCCGGCCCTCGCTGCTGGATGACATCAAGGAACTGTCGCCATTCGCGGCAGAATCGGGCGACACGGTCCCGGCGGATGAAGTCGCGTTTGCGGCGATGCTCGAGCTGCCGCAGCCGAAATTTGCCACGACTGCGGCCGCCACTGACATGGTGGCAGCACCGACGGTGGAGCAACAGCGGGTGACGCGCTGGCTGGCCAAGCGCTATCGCATCGCCGGCAGCGCCAGCAAGATGCTCGTCGGCGCGGCGTACGAATCAGCCAATGCGGTCAAGCTCGACCCCTTGCTGATCCTCGCGGTGATGGCCATCGAGTCGCGCTTCAATCCGTTCGCGGAGAGTTCGGTCGGCGCGCAAGGGCTGATGCAGGTGATGTCGCGCATCCACCATGACAAGTTCAACGACCACGGCGGCCCGACCGCTGCGCTCAATCCGGTCGCGAACATCCAGGTCGGCGCGCGCATACTGAAGGACATGATCCGCCACTCCGGCTCGACCGAAGGCGGCCTGAAGCTGTATGTCGGTGCCGGCAACATGGAGACCGATGGCGGCTATGCAGGCAAGGTGATGGCCGAGCATGCGAGGCTGCAGGCGGTCGCCGCCGGCAAGCGCGTGCCGACGTTCACGCCACCGCAGCCGGCAGAGCAGGTGAACGAGGCGAAGGCCGAGAAATCGAAAGCCACGGTGACGGAGCAGGAACCGGCGTGATCGATGCGACTTGAAAATCAAAGGGCCTTCGGGCCCTTTGTTTTTTTGTGTTTAGTACCTCGCTGTCGCGAAATACTGATGCAGACGGCGTATCGCCTCTTCGAGGTTCGCCATCGACGTCGCATACGACACGCGAATGAAACGCTTCGCGCCCGTCGGGCCGAAGTCCAGCCCGGGCGTCAGCACGACGCCGGTCTGGTCGAGGATATCGCGGCACAGCGCGTCAGCATCGTCGGAGAAGCGGCTGCAGTCGGCATACACGTAGTACGCACCGTCCGGCAGCACCGGGATCGTGAAGCCCAGCCTCAGCAATTCCGGCACGATGTAGTCGCGCCGGCGCTGGAATTCCTGCCGGCGCTCTTCCGCCACTCGCAATGCCTCGGGCGTGAAGCAGCCCAGCGCCGCGTGCTGCGCGAGGCTGGATGCGCAGATGAAGAAATTCTGCGCGAGCTTTTCTATCGCTGGCAGCATCGAAGGCGGCACCACCAGCCAGCCTAGCCGCCAGCCAGTCATGTTGAAGTATTTCGAGAAGCTGTTGATGACGATGACGTCATCGCCCAGCTCGAGCGCCGTGTACGGCTTGCCTTCGTAGGCCAGGCCTTGATAGATCTCGTCGACCAGCGCGAAACCCCGGTGCCGGCGCACCACATCCAGCGTGCGCGACAGTTCGTCGCGCGTGATCGAGGTGCCGGTCGGGTTCGATGGCGATGCCAGCAGCACGCCTTTCGTCTTTTCGTTCCAGTGCGATTCGACCATCGCTGCCGACAGCTGGAAGCGTTCGGCCGGCCCGCTCGGTATCAGCCTGGAATGGCCGTTGAACGCGGCGATGAAATGGCGGTTGCACGGATAGCTCGGATCCGGCATCAGGACTTCCGCATCGCGCTCGACCAGCGCCGCGCAGGCCAGCAGCAAGGCAGCCGACGCGCCGGCGGTGACGACGATGCGCCCGGCCGGCACATCGATGCCGAAGGCCGTCCTGTAATGGCCAGAGATCGCCTCGCGCAGTTCCTGCAGGCCGAGCGCGGCGGTATAGCGCATCGCCGCGCCGTCCGACAGCGCGCGGGTGGCGGCGTCGAGCACCGGCTGCGCCGGCGGGAAGTCCGGCTCGCCTATGCACATGTAGATGGTCGAACGCCCCGCCTTCTCCAGCTCGGCGGCGCGCTTGATCACTTCCATCACATGGAAGGGCTCGATCTCCTGCAGGCGTTGCGCGAGCGAGAAATCCATCGCCATCCGCGCTCAGCGAGCCGCGCCTACCTCGATCGCGCGCAGCTTCGCGGCGAGCTTGTCGAGCACGCCGTTGACGTACTTGTGGCCGTCGATGCCGCCGAAGGACTTGGTCAGCTCGACCGCCTCGTTGATGACAACCTTGTACGGGATCTCGATATGGTGCTTCAGCTCGTACGTGCCGATCAGCAGCGCCGCGTGCTCGATCGGCGACAACTGCTCGATCGCGCGATCGATGAAGGGCACGATGTCCTCGCGCAGGCTGGCCGCGTCGCGGATCGCGCCGTGCAGCAGCGCGTCGAAATGCTCGCGGTCGGCCTTGTCAAAGCCGTGCGCATTGCGGATGTAGGCGTCGATCACGCCCGCATCCTCCTTGCTCATCAGCCACTGGTAGAGGCCTTGCAGCGCAAACTCGCGCGCACGGTGGCGCGGAGTGCGGCTCTTGCTCGGGTTCGCGTGCTGGGATTTGGTGCTGCTCATGGATTACCTTATTCGTCGTCGGCTTCGTCAGCCAGTTCTTCCATCGCGGCGACCAGATTGGCCATTTCCACCGCGACGCGTGCAGCGTCAGCACCCTTGCCCGACATGCGGACTTCGGCCTGCTCGTCGTTTTCGGTGGTCAGCACCGCATTGGCGATCGGTATGCCGAAATCCAGGCCGATGCGGGTGACGCCGGCGCCGGATTCATTCGACACCAGCTCGAAGTGATAGGTCTCGCCGCGGATCACTGCGCCCAGCGCGATCAGCGCGTCGAACTGGCCGGACTCGGCCATCTTCTGCAAGGCCAGCGGTATCTCCAGCGCGCCCGGCACCGTGACCAGCAGCACGTCCTGGTCTTCGACGCCGAGGTGCTTGAGCTCGGCCAGACAGGCCGCGCGCAGGCCGTGGCAGACGTCCTCGTTGAACCTTGCCTGCACGATGCCGATGCGCAGGCCGCTGCCATCGAAATCGGGTTCGTAAATTCCCACGCTCATGTCGCCTCCAGCGTCAGTGGTCCGTCGGACCGGCCTGGTAGCCGGTGACTTCAAGGTTGAAGCCAGTCATCGAGGGCATTTTCCTCGGATTGGCCAGCAGTTTCATCTTGCGCACGCCCAGCTCGCGCAGGATCTGTGCACCGATGCCGTAGGTGCGCAGGTCCATGCGCGCCGCGCGCGGCGGCGTGGCCGGCTGCGATGTCGCCAGCGCATTGAATTGCGCGAACATCTGCTCGGCCGATTCCTCGCAGTTCAGCAGCACGATCACGCCGCGCTCGGACGCCTGGATCGCGGCCATCGCGGCGGCCATGTTCCACGAGTGCGTGGTGTCGCGCGTCTCGAGCAGGTCGAGGATGGACACCGGCTGGTGCACGCGCACCAGCGCCTCGAGGTCAGGCGCAATCTCGCCATGCACCAGCGCGAGGTGCGCGCCGCCGCTGGGCGTGTCGCGGAACGCGACCGCATGGAAGCTGCCGTGCGGCGTCTGCATCGGGCGCTCGCCGACGCGCTCGACGATGCTCTCGGTCTGGCTGCGGTAATGGATCAGGTCGGCGATGGTGCCGATCTTCAGTTCATGTTCTTTCGCGAATTCGATCAGGTCCGGCAGGCGCGCCATCGTGCCGTCTTCCTTCAGGATCTCGCAGATCACCGCTGCCGGCGTCAGCCCCGCAAGTTCGGCGAGGTCGCAACCGGCCTCGGTATGGCCGGCACGCATCAGCACGCCACCCTTCTGCGCGCGCAGCGGGAAGATGTGTCCCGGCTGCACGAGGTCGGACGCCTTCGCATTGCGCGCGACCGCCACTTGCACGGTGCGCGCACGGTCGGCGGCCGAGATGCCGGTGGTCACGCCCTCGGCGGCCTCGATGGACACGGTGAAATTGGTGCCGAACGAGGTGCCGTTACGGCCCGTCATCAACGGCAGGTTCAGCTGGTCGCAGCGCTCCTCGGTGAGGGTCAGGCAGATCAGGCCGCGACCGAAGCGCGCCATGAAGTTGATCGCCTCGGGCGTGACGAATTCGGCCGCCAGCACGAGGTCACCCTCGTTCTCGCGGTCTTCCTCGTCGACCAGGATGACCATGCGGCCGGCGCGCAGCTCGTCGATGATCTCTTTTGTGCTTGAAAGTGACATGGAGGTGTTTCCGGAAAGGCCGGACATTTTAAAGGATTTCGCCGCCGCAGCCGCGATTGCGGTGTACGCGCCATGCCAAAATACCAAGCGACGCCGTCGGGGCCTAGGCTTTCAGCGAAGTCGAGGCCAGCATGCGCTCCACATAGCGCGCGATCAGGTCGACCTCGAGATTGACCTTGCTGCCAGGCTTCAGGTGCCTGAGCGTCGTGACTTCTATCGTGTGCGGGATCAGGTTGATCGAGATCATGCAGCCGTTGGCGCCATCGGCGACGCTGTTGACCGTCAATGACACGCCATTGACCACTACCGAACCCTTGTACGCGAAATATTTCGCCAGCTCCGGCGGCGTCAGGATATCGAGCTTCCACGACTCGCCGACCGGCGCGAAATGCGAGACCGTGCCCAGCCCGTCCACATGGCCGGACACCAGGTGGCCGCCAAGGCGTTCGGCCAGCGTCAGCGCCTTCTCGAGATTGACCTCGCCTTCGGCGTCCAGCCCGACCGTGCGGTTCAGGCTCTCGCGCGACACGTCGACGGTAAAGCTGTCCGCAGCCTTGTGCGTGACCGTCATGCACGCGCCGTTGATCGCGATCGAGTCGCCGAGCGCGACATCGGCCAGCGGCAGGCTGCCTGCATGAATCGTCAGGCGCACGCCTGCGTCGGCGTCCGTGCCGAGAGCCGTGATGGAAGTGATGCGGCCGACGGCCGCGACGATGCCGGTGAACATGTTGTATTCCTGGTGAGTCGTATTAGAAATCAGTGAGCCGGGCAAGGATACGCAGGTCGGGGCCGACTTGTCGCACCTCATGAAAACTCAGCGGCAGCCGGTCGGCCAGCTGGTCCAGCACCGGCAGCCGGGCAATTCCCTGCGCCGGTCCGAGCAGGCAAGGGGCGACATACATCAGCAGTTCATCGACCACGCCGGCCTTCAGCAGCGAACCGTTCAGCTTGAAGCCAGCTTCGACATGCAGCTCGTTGATCTGCCGGCGACCGAGTTCGCGCAACAGTTCGGCGAGATCGACCTTGCCGCTGTCATCCGGCAGCACGATCACGTCATGCCCGTCGGCGCGCAGGCGCGCGGCACGACCGGCGTCATCCACCGCCGCGAAGATCCAGCTGACGCCGCCCTGCAAAACCTTCGCCTGCGGCGAGATCTCGAGCCGGCTGTCGATGACAATGCGGCGCGGCTGGCGCGGCGTGTCGAGCGCACGCACGTTCAGCTGCGGATCGTCCTGCTGCACGGTGCCGATACCGGTCAGGATCGCGCAGGCCTGCGCGCGCCATGCGTGGCCGTCGTCACGTGCCTGCGACGACGTGATCCACTGGCTCTGGCCATTCTGCAGCGCGGTGCCGCCATCGAGGCTGGCAGCGATCTTCATCCTCACCCACGGGCGGCCATGCTGCATGCGGTACAGGAAGCCGATATTCATCTCGCGCGCCTCGTCGGCCAGCACGCCGACGTCGACGTCCATGCCCGCCGCCCGCAAGCGCGCAATGCCCTGCCCGCCGACCAGCGGGTTCGGGTCTTCCATCGCGACCACGACCCGGGCCACGCCGGCGGCGATCAGGGCATCGGCACAGGGCGGCGTGCGGCCATGGTGGCTGCAGGGTTCCAGCGTCACATACACGGTCGCTCCGCGCACGTCGATGCCATTCTCCGCCGCATGGTGCAGCGCATGCGCCTCCGCATGGGCGAAGCCGGCCGGCTGCGTATGGCCTTCAGCGATCACGTCGCCATCGCGCACGATCACGCAACCGACGCGCGGGTTCGGCGTGGTGATGAACAGGCTCTTTCGTGCCTGCGCAAGCGCGGCGCGCATGCCGTCTGTGTCGTTGTTGATTTTCACTTTTGCGTGGCGGGTGTCATGGCGACATTCTAGCAAGCCGCCCCCTCCCGGTCCGGGTTGCATACCCGCGCCCGGCCGAGAAACCCGATCACGACCTTGCGCCGCTGCTCGCCGGACTGGAACAACACCGACCCATACTGTGGCGTGGTCGCAGACGCTGCGGTCCGGGGCCGGCCGGAAGGATCGAAGGCTATGTAGGCGCGTTTGCCGTCGCTCAGCTTTGCAAGGATGTCGACAGATGCCGGTACCGGCGGGCCGGCATGCAGCACACGCTCGCCGGCATCGGCCTGCTGGTTGTTGTTGGCATCGATGACCACCCGCCAGCCGGCACGCCAGTCCCCGCGAAGCGCCGGCAGCAGGTCCACCCGCTGGCCGCGCCTGATCGCCTCGTTCCGCGCCAGCGCCAGCGCGATCCGGAAATCGGCAGCGGCAGTCGTCACGCGCAGGCGGTCAAACAATGAACGGAAGCCCGGCAATGCGGCCGCAGTCACTGCGACAAGCAGGCCGGCCACCATCATGACCTCGATCAGTCCGAGGCCGCGCTGCAAGCGAGTCATGGCCCGGCCTCAGTCAGGCAACTCGCGCCAGGCAATGCGTCGCACCCGTGGCAGACAAGGCTCCTCATCCCCGCTCTCGCAGCCATCGACTGCGTAATCGGCCTGCAGACGAGCCCTCGCCTGATGCCCGTAACCGGTCGCGGTAACGCGTTGAAGGACCAGCGGCAAATCGCCGAGTTCGGCCTGTTCGCAAAGGGCGACTTCCTCTACCAATGCATCACTCGGCACTGGCTCGCCTGTGCCCAGCGCTGCAGCGGCATGCTGCAAGGCGATCTCCGCCCGCTGTCGTGCCACCTGACTATCCATGCGCTGTGCTGCCGCCAGGCCCGTATCCTGAGATATCCGCGCAGACGCTGCTGCGAGCAGCATGACCACCAGCAGCGTCACCATGGCCGGGAACAGGCTCATGCGTCCGGGCGCAGGCTGTTGTTCAGGAAGATCACCGCGTCGTAGCGGCGATGCAGTCGATCGCGCATCAATCGGGACGGCATGATGCGCGTGCCGGGATCGTCAGCCTCGTGACGATCCCCGTACAGCCGTCCGAACATGTCGACGGCCCGGCTCAGGCCAATCGCCTTCACCACCTGTGGCGACCGCAACAGCAGTGCCAGATGGACGGCGACGATACGGGTGCGAAGCGATGGCGCGGACGATACGGTAGCGGCTTCGATCTCGGCCATGCGTGACGCGCTGACAAAGTCGTTCGCAAGCCCGTCGCCGTCGGTATCGACGCCGAACAAGACCTGAAGCGATTCGACGCCGCTTGCGATCGCCTGCGAACTCCATTGCGACGATCCGCGGTACTTGCAGCGCAACTCCGGCTCGCTCAGCGCATCGAGCGCTACGTGGAAAATGCTGATGCCTTTATCGTCGACGCCGGCAAGCGAAGGCTGAACGGCGAACCCCGCGCAATTCTTCATCGTGCCGGCGGCATCGCCGGCAAAACGGATGACCAGCACATCGCTGCCCAGATGGCCGCCATGCACCGGCGCATCGACCGCCGGCACTCCTGCGACGACCGAGGCGTTGTCGATCGCGTTCACTGCGCCGTCGAACGGACGCGCAGGCAAGGCCGTCATCGGCTGCGTGGCATCGACATGGCCAGCCTGCTGCAATGCCTGCGCAATCAGATCGATGGCATAGGCAGCCTGATCCTCCATCAGCGAGAGCTGCTCGAGCCGCTGGAATTCCGCATTCGACTGCGCAATCAGGCGTACGGCGGCCAATGCAATGGCCGTTGACACCGCAAGCGCGATCGCCAGCGAGACCAGCGCGCTGCCGGTACTGCGCGTGCGCATCAGGCAGGCGCCAGTTCGACGACAAGAGTCGGCACGGCCGCTGAACCTGACGGCCAGCCGAGCTTCATCACCCATGCCTTGCCGTGCGGATCACAATACCAGGCAGCCTGCCCGGGCTGCGGCACCTGATCGACGCAAATGCCCACCTGTGCATCGGGAATCGCCAGCGACAATCGCTCGTACCATCGCGACAGGTAATGCCAGGCACCTTGTTCAGCGGTGCAATCGCCCAGATCGCATGCCACCGAATGTGCGCCGGCTTCGGCCACCGCCCGGTCGAGCGGCATACCCAGAGCGAGATGGCCATCGCGATGCGTCCATGCGGAGAATTCCGAGGCCAATCGGACTGCGCTGGATTTTTTCATGACCTGCGCCAAGGCGAAGGCGTTCGAGGCGCTAGCGCGCACCAGCAGCATCGCCGCCAGCGAGACCATCAGCAACGCAAGCAGCGTTTCTACCAGCGAAAAACCGTTTTTCGGGGCACGCATGATCCTCTCCATTTTTTGGCCATGATGGAGAGGCGGGCGCGATCAGACGCGAATTATTAAGACGGTCGCTAACAATTCATGAGGAGGATCAAACTATCGGTCAACTCGGCCGATAGTTCATTGGGCTGCGGTCAATTCGCGCGCAATTTGCCGGCGACTGAACCTTTGGGCTCCACATCGATCTCGTCGATCGCATCGCGGAATTCGGCCACGTCCTCGAAGCTGCGGTAGACAGAGGCAAAGCGGATGTAGGCGACCTTGTCGAGCCGCTTCAGCTCGCGCATGACCAGTTCGCCGATCTGGCCGGACATGATCTCGCGGTCGCCGGAGGAGCGCAGCTTCTCCTCGATGCGCTGTATCGCGCCATCGACTGCATCGGCCGATACCGGCCGCTTGCGCAGCGCCAGCATCAGGCTGGCACGCAGCTTGGCGGGCTCGAACTCGGTGCGGCTGCCGTTCTTCTTGACGATGACCGGCATCGCGAGCTCGACCCGCTCATAGGTAGTGAAACGCTTGTCGCAGGCATTGCAGCGGCGGCGACGACGGATACTGTCGCCCTCCTCCGAGGCGCGGGTGTCGAGCACCTGCGTGTCTTCGCTGTGGCAGAAAGGGCAGCGCATCGTCAGTCCTTGTCGGTGAAGTTCATCTGCGTGCCCCGTCTGCGATCAGCGCTGGTAGACCGGGAAAGCGTCGGTCAGCTTCCTGACTTCGGCCTTCACGCGCTCGATGGTGGCCGCGTCATGCGGGTTGTCGAGCACGTCGGCGATCAGGTGGCCCACCTTGTTCGCCTCGGCCTCCCTGAGGCCGCGCGTCTTCATCGCCGGCCAACTGAGGC
>JACCDI010565783.1_pt1 | contig 15422 bp, 15 predicted proteins | sample 7442791 | NCBI WGS metagenome assembly JACCDI01 (sample SAMN15323434, study PRJNA562643) | freshwater metagenome | isolation source: river surface water | place: USA:Blue River Watershed | collected 2017-08-15 | reverse complement strand
GAGTTGGAACCCATGACGACACCGACTTGGCACTGGGTCATGATGTGGCTGTGTGTGAGCAAAAACGAATTTTAAGACGGGACCCCCATGATTGATGTGACGATGGCAAATTTCGAGACCGATGTGATTGCGGCCTCTCAAACCACCCCCGTGTTGGTGGACTTCTGGGCCGATTGGTGCGGCCCCTGCAAATCTTTAGGCCCAGTGCTGGAAAAGCTCGAAGCCGACTACCAAGGCCGCTTCAAGTTGGCCAAGATCAACGCCGATACCGAGCAACAACTGGCCGGTGCGTTTGGCGTGAAAAGCCTGCCCACCTGCATCTTGCTCATGGGCGGCCGCCCTGTCGATGGCTTCATGGGCGCCTTGCCCGAAGGCAAGGTGCGGGAGTTTTTAGACAAACATTTGCCCTCAGACACCGACCTGGCCGCACAAGCCGATGCACAAGAGGCCGATCAGCTCATGCAAGCGGGCGATGCCCATGCAGCCATTGCCAAGTTGCAAGAAGCGTTGAGCCTCAACACCTCTGACGACGAGACCCGCTACAACTTGGTGAAGCTGCTGATCTCAGTCGGCGAACTTGAAGAAGCGCAAGCCACGCTCCATCCGAAGCTCTCTGAAATTCCGCTGCAGTTGCGTTTTGACGCCCTCAACTACTGGCTGCAAGCGTTGCAATTTGTCTCTACCGACCAACGCGCCGAGTGGAGTTTTGAACAGTTCGATGCGGCCATCGCCCAAAACAAACGCGACTTCGACACGCGCTTGGCCAAAGCTCGCGTGTTGATCGCTGCCGAGTTGTTTGAAAACGCGATGGAAGAGTTGCTCGAAATCATCATGCGCGACAAAACGTGGAATCACGAAGTCGCGCGCAAGACCTACGTGGCCATTCTCGAATTGCTCACGCCACCCAAGCCCAAAACGGACGATGCCGCCGTCGGTAAAACCGCAGGCGGCATCGAATTGACCGGCAAAGCTGCGGTGCAAGAAGACCCCGTGTTGGAGATGATTTCTCGCTACCGCCGCAAGCTCAGCATGGCGCTGAACTGATCGCGGCAAAGAGGGTTAGTCCTTCAACCGCTCCCAAGCCTCTTGGTACTTGGCGGCGGTTTGGGCAATCACCTCTTGTGGCAAATGCGGCGCAGGAGGCGATTTGCTCCAAGGCTTGCCTTGCACTTGGGCGGTTTCTAGCCAATCGCGCAAAAACTGCTTGTCGTAGCTCGGTGGGTTCACACCCTCTTGGTAGCTATCAGCAGGCCAATAGCGTGAAGAGTCGGGTGTGAGCACCTCGTCCATCAACACGAGGTTGTTGTTGGCATCCAAACCAAACTCAAACTTTGTGTCGGCAATGATGATGCCTTTGGCCGCGGCCACATCGCGTGCGGTTTCGTACAAGGCGATGCTGACGGTTTTGATCTTTTCAGCCAAACCGCCACCAATCATCTCGACCACTTGTTCGTAAGTGATGTTCTCGTCGTGGTCACCCACAGCCGCTTTAGCCGCGGGCGTGAAGATGGGCTCTGGCAATTTGCTGGCGTTCTTCAACCCTTTGGGCAATTTCACGCCACACACCGCTTGGTTCTCTTGGTATTCAGCCCAGCCGCTGCCTGCCAAATAGCCACGCACCACGGCTTCGACGGGGATGGGCTTCAAACGTTTGACCAACATCGAGCGGCCTTTGACCTGCGCGACTTCGTCTGCGCTCACCACGCTCTCGGGCGCTTCGCCCGTGAGGTGATTGGGACAAATGTGGCCGAGCTTGCCAAACCAAAACAAAGCCATTTGGGTGAGAAGTTCGCCCTTGCCAGGAATGGCCTCGCCCATGATGACGTCAAACGCGCTGATGCGGTCTGACGCGACCATCAAGATGCGGTCTTCGCCCACGGCGTAGTTGTCGCGCACTTTGCCGCGTGCGAGCAAAGGCAAAGAAGTGAGCGCAGAAGTGTGCAGAGCTGACATGCGTTATTTCACCAACTGAGCGAGTTCGCCCTTGGCGTAACGAGCCGCCACAACAGAGAGGCTGTCGCCTTTGATCTTGCTGCCTTGGCCTTCGCAACCGAATTCCAAATAGCGTTGTTTGCAAATGTTCATCGCGGCTTCGCGCGCAGGCTTGAGCCATTCGCGGGCGTCAAATTTTTCTGGATTTTCAAACATGAACTTGCGCGCAGCAGCCGTCATGGCCAAGCGGATGTCGGTGTCGATGTTGACCTTGCGCACGCCGTGCTTGATGGCTTCTTGAATTTCAGATACGGGCACACCGAAGGTCTGCTTCATCTTGCCGCCGTATTGGTTGATGATGGCCAACAGGTCTTGCGGCACGCTGCTGGAGCCGTGCATCACCAAATGCGTGTTGGGAATGCGTGCGTGAATTTCTTTGACGCGGCTGATGGCCAAGATGTCGCCGGTGGGTTCGCGCGTGAACTTGTAAGCGCCGTGGCTGGTACCAATGGCAATCGCCAAGGCGTCGAGCTGCGTGGCTTTGACAAATTGCGCCGCTTCTTCGGGGTCGGTCAGCATTTGGCTGTGGTCGAGTTTGCCTTCTGCGCCAATGCCGTCTTCTTCGCCGGCTTCGCCGGTTTCCAAGTTGCCCAAGCAACCCAATTCACCTTCGACCGACACGCCGACTTTGTGCGCCATCGCCACCACTTGTTGGGTGACTTGCACGTTGTACTCAAAGCTTGAAGGCGTCTTGCCGTCTTCCATCAACGAGCCGTCCATCATGACGGAGCCAAAACCAAGGTCAATCGCGCCTTGGCAAACCTTGGGCGATGTACCGTGGTCTTGGTGCATGACCAATGGAATGTGTGGGTAAGCCTCAGTGGCCGCTTGAATCAAATGCTTGATGAAGGGCTCACCCGCGTATTTGCGAGCGCCAGCACTGGCTTGCAAGATGACAGGGGCACCCACAGCGTCGGCGGCGGCCATCACGGCCTGCACTTGCTCCAAGTTGTTGACGTTGAAAGCTGGAATGCCGTAACCGTGCTCTGCAGCATGGTCCAAGAGTTCGCGCATCGATACGAGTGCCATGGGGAAATCCTCAAATATTAAAAACTGATGTAACTGTTGGCAATTTTAAAGGCGGCAGCACGGCACCCAGCTGACAGGCGTGAAGGCCCGCCAGCCGTACATCTCGATGCGCGAAGGTGGTTAACTAACTTCGCAGATGCGCAGCATGTTGGTACCACCGGGCGTGCCCATCGGGTCACCGCAGGTGATGACGTACACATCGCCGGTATCCACGATTTCACGCAACTTCAGATGTGCTTCGGCCTGGGCCAAAGCCGTGTCGCGATCGGCGCTGGTGTCCATCAGCAAAGGGCGAACGTTGCGGAACAAGGCCATGCGGCGTTGCGACGTCACTTTGGTCGTCACCGCATAAATCGGGATGTGAATGCGATGGCGGCTCATCCACAACGCGGTCGAGCCCGATTCGGTCAAGGCCACGATGGCTTTGCAGCCCAAGTGGTGCGCAGTAAACAGCGCACCCATCGCAATGGTTTGGTCAATGCGTGTGAAGGTTTGGCCTTGGAAATCGGCATCCAACTCCACGTCTTCGGCCGCCTCAGCAGCAGCGCAAATTTTGGACATTTCTTGCACGGTTTCCAGCGGGTACTTGCCCGCTGCTGTTTCGGCGCTGAGCATGACGGCGTCTGTGCCGTCAATCACAGCGTTGGCCACGTCACTCACCTCGGCGCGGGTGGGCACAGGGTTGGTGATCATGCTTTCCATCATTTGCGTGGCGGTGATGACCACTTTGTCGTGTTCACGCGCCAGCTTGATCATTCGCTTTTGCAAAGCCGGCACTGCCGCGTGCCCCACCTCCACAGCCAAGTCGCCGCGCGCCACCATGATGCCGTCGCTGGCACGCAAGATTTCTTCGAGCAATGGAATGGCCTCGGCACGTTCAATCTTGGCAATCAAGCCCGGTTTGTGTTTGTATTCCGCACCGGCCACATTGGCCAGCTGGCGCGCCATTTCCATGTCGGTGGCGTTTTTGGGGAAGCTCACGGCCAAGTAATCCGCTTGGAAGCTCATCGCGGTTTTGATGTCTTCCATGTCTTTGCCAGTCAAGGCGGGCGCGGTCAAACCGCCACCTTGCTTGTTGATGCCTTTGTTGTTAGACAACTCGCCACCAATCTTGACGGTGGTGTGCACTTGCTCGCCACGCACAGCCTCAACCGTCAACACAATCAAACCATCGTTGAGCAACAGCAAATCGCCAGGCTTCACATCACGGGGGAGCTCTTTGTAGTCCAAACCAACGCCTTGTAAGTCGCCAGGTTCGGTGCGTGACGCATCGAGCACAAACTTCGCGCCGTTCTCCAGCATGACCTTGCCGTCCACAAACTTGCCCACACGAATTTTGGGCCCTTGCAAGTCAGCCATGATGGCCACTTCGCGACCCGCACGGGCGGCGGCTTCGCGCACCAGACGGGCACGGTCGATGTGGTCTTGCGCTTTGCCATGGCTGAAATTGAGGCGAACCACGTTCACGCCTGCGCGAATCATGGCCTCAAGCAAAGCAGGGTCGCTAGAAGCGGGGCCTAAAGTGGCAACAATTTTGGTGGCGTGACGGGCCATGTGCGTATCTCCTGATGGTTTTTGTTTTCTTCATTCTTACATGTTTGAAAGTCACATTCGCGTTGGTTTTCAGCACACAAACCCTTGTTGAAGCATGCTTTTTGTCTCGTTTTGGCCGCTATACCGCAGTACGGCAGCGGGTTAACACCCATTTTTTAAGCATCTACAGCGATAATTCAAAGCTTGGTTGATGCAAATCAGTGCACTTCCGCCCTGGCCTTCTAAGATTCGTTTTCTATGACCACAAATATCCAACCTATCCTCCCTGGCGAACCCATGCCACACCGCAAAGTCATGCGCGAGTGGTTGATTCCTTTGGCAGAGCGCACCACCATGCTCGCCATCGTGATGCTCGTCGTCGACCTCGTGCTGTGGGGCGCTCTCATGGCCGGTACCGTATTGTTTGAATCTTGGTGGGCCAAGCTCTTGAGCGGCTGCGCAGCAGGTTTCGTGATTGGTCGCTTGTTCATCATCGGTCACGATGCTTGCCACCAAAGCCTCACACCCCACCGCACCCTCAACAAGTGGTTGGGCCGCATTGCTTTCTTGCCCTCGTTGACCGCCTACAGCTTGTGGGACATCGGCCACAACGTGGTGCACCACGGCTATACCAACCTTAAAAACTTCGACTTCGTTTGGGCCCCTTACACCCCCGAAGAGTTTGAAGCCTTGAGCCCCATGCAAAAGCTCAAAGACCGCATCTACCGCAGCGGTTGGGCACCTGGCCTGTACTACATGATCGAAATCTGGTGGAACAAGATGGTGTTCCCCAACGAGAAGAACATGCCTACACGCCGCCCCATCTTCACCAAAGACTGTTTGCTCATCACCGCGTTTGGCGCGGCTTGGGTAGGCGTCATGGCTTGGGCTGCCGTGGCCACAGGCCAAACCATTGGCTACATCTTATTGATGGGTTTTGTGGTTCCCTTCTTCTTCTGGGTCAGCATGATTGGCTTCGTGGTGTATGTGCACCACACCCATGTGGATGTGTCTTGGCACGAAGAGCGCACCGGCTGGTCTAAGGCTGCACCTTTTGTGTCCACCACCGTGCACTTGACCTTCCCCTTCAATATTGGCGCTTTGATGCACCACATCATGGAGCACACCGCCCATCACCTGGACATGAGCATCCCTCTGTACAAATTGAAGCAAGCCCAAAGCAAACTCGAAGAGTTGCTGCCAGAGCGCATCATCGTTCAGCCGTTCTCTTGGAAGTGGTATTTCCAAACCGCACGTGACTGCAAGTTGTATGACTTCAAGACCGACAGCTGGACCACCTACGATGGCAAAGTGACCAGCCCTCGCGCCATGAAAGCTGCTTAATTCAGCGTTTCATTTCAGCCAAGCCTGATCGGCCCCGCAAGTTCTCACGAAGCTGCGGGGCTTTTTTCTTGTACGCTCCACACCCATGAAACGCCTTGCATTTATTTCGCTGTTACTCGCCTGCGCCGCCGCTCAGGCCATGTGGGTGACCGTCACACGCAACGAAACGGCCACGGTCTACATCGACTCCGCGGCCATCACTAGGCTCGGCTACAACCGCCGCGTGTGGGTGGTGTATGACCTCACAAGCCCCGATAAAACAGGCCAGCAGTCCGTCAAATCACACATCGACTACGACTGCACAGAAGGCAAATACCGCACCATCAGCGCCACCAGCCACCCCAACAAAATGGGCAATGGCCCCCCTATCAAAGCGCTGCCCGTGCCAGAAGGCTGGCGTCCTGTGAGCCAAGACGCCATGAGCCGGCAATTGTTTTCGTTTGCTTGCGCTTGGTAATTAACCCGCTGCGCGTTTGCTCAAAATTTCAAACGCAGGGAGGGTTTTGCCTTCGAGCACTTCGAGGAATGCACCACCGCCTGTGGTGATGTAGCTCACCTTTTTATCAATGCCAAACTTGGCAATCGCGGCCACTGTGTCGCCACCGCCTGCAATGCTGAATGCGCTGGATTCGGCAATCGCGTGCGCAATGGCCTCGGTGCCTTTGGCAAATTGGTCAAACTCAAACACGCCCACAGGGCCATTCCACACAATGGTGCCAGCAGCTTTGAGCTTGGCGGCCAAGGTAGCAGCGGTCTCGGGGCCGATGTCCAAAATCATGTCATCGTCGGCGACTTCGGTGGCTTTCTTGACGGTGGCTTGGGCATTGGCACCAAACTCTTTGGCCACCACCACATCTGTAGGAATTGGCACATCCGCACCGCGCGCTTTCATGGCGTCCATCACGGCTTTGGCTTCGCCTACCAACTCGTGTTCAGCCAAACTCTTGCCAATGTTCAGACCTGCGGCCAACATGAAAGTGTTGGCAATGCCGCCACCCACAATGAGTTGGTCCACGTTCTTGGACAGGCTTTCCAAAATGGTGAGCTTGGTGCTGACCTTGCTGCCTGCAACGATGGCCACCAAAGGACGATTCGGCGCTTCAATGGCTTTGGTGATCGCGTCAATCTCGGCACCCAACAAAGGGCCTGCGCAGGCCACGGGGGCGAACTGAGCGATGCCGTAAGTGGTGCCCTCTGCGCGGTGTGCCGTGCCAAAAGCATCGTGCACAAAGATGTCGCACAGCGCGGCCATTTTGCGAGCCAACTCTTCGTTGTTCTTTTTCTCACCTTTGTTGACGCGGCAGTTCTCTAGCAAGACCACTTGACCCGGCTCCACGGCGACGCCGTCTACCCAGTTGGCGATCAGAGGCACACGACGCCCCAGCAACTCGCTCAAACGCTCGGCCACAGGTGCTAATGAATCTTCCGGCTTGAATTCGCCTTCGGTTGGACGCCCCAAGTGCGAGGTGACCATGACAGCAGCGCCTGCTTCAAGAGCCATGCGAATGGCAGGCACGCTTGCGCGGATGCGCGTGTCTTCAGTGATTTGCCCATCATCGTCTTGCGGCACGTTCAGGTCGGCGCGGATGAAAACACGTTTGCCTTTGGCCGAGCCGTTGGCGCACAAATCAGAGAAGCGAATGACGTTCATGGGTGTAAGCGGTAAAAGTAAAAACTACCGCTATTCTAAAAGTTCAGCCTTGCACGAAATTGGCAAGGCCCCAGCGCTTTAGCCCCTTTAGCCTCTTCCCACAAACGGCATCTTGGTCGCCATCACCGTCATGAACAGCACATTGGCCGACAGTGGCAAACGCGCCATGGCCATGAAGGTATCGGTCACGCCCTGCATGTCCATTCGGGCCTCGGGCTTCACGCTACCGTCGGCTTGTAACGCGCCAGCAGCGAACTTTTCGGTCATGTCACTGGCGACGTTGCCAATGTCAATTTGGCCCACCGCAATGTCAAATGCACGGCCATCCAAAGCGGCGGCCTTGGTCATGCCAGTGATGGCGTGCTTGGTTGCGGTGTAGGCAATCGAGCCAGGACGCGGCGCGTGCGCTGAAATCGACCCGTTGTTGATGATGCGACCGCCCTGTGGGCTCTGATCTTTCATCAACTTGAACGCGTGCGAAAGACAATAAAAGGCGCCATTGAAATTCACATCCACCGAACGACGCCAATCCTCACCCGACAAATCGCCGGGCATGGTGGCGGGCAAAAACACACCCGCGTTGTTGAACAGCAAATCCAAGCGGCCAAAGTTCACACGCACTTGCTCAAACAGCTTAGCCACTTGGTCTTCGTGGCTCACATCACACGGCACGGCCAAGGCGTTGCTGGCGTTTGCACCTGCGGCTTGCACAGTGGCTTGAAGCGCGTCTGCACGACGCCCCACCAACACCACCTTCCAACCTTCGGCCAACAGCGCCAACGCGCAGGCCTTGCCGATGCCTGAACTGGCGCCTGTGACTAATGCAATCTTGCTCATGGGGGTGCTCCTAAATAATGCTTCGATTGTGAACAAGCCCGCGGCAAGTTCAAGACGGAATTGTCCCGTGGGCGAAAGTCTTACCCCGCCAGAGCCAAGTAAAGTAGTGCTCTATGAATCCAATTTTCAACAAAGTCATCCTCTTCACCGACACCGACGGCTTCGCACGTTTCCGCGAAGAAACGGTGGAACTCACCGAAGGCAAGCCACAAGCGCGTTTGTCGCCGCTCATGCCCAGCGGCGGCATGCAGCTACGCCGCAGTCCTGTGGGGTTTCGCAGCGACTTTCATTGCACCGACAACCCGCAATGGTTGTTTGTGTTGGAAGGTCAGATGGAAATCTTTTTGCAAGATGGCACATCACGCATCTTCGGTCCCGGTGAGCACTTTTACTCGGCCGATGTGTTGCCCGCAGGCGCGACGTTTGACGCCAAAGTGCACGGCCACTGGAGCCGCCAAGTGGGGCCTGATGAACTTGTGACTTTGTTTGTGCGCGGCTAATAAATGCGGCTAAGCCACGCAAAGCGCGTGGCTTACCAACCCAGCCCCAAGTGCAAGGGCAAGTACACGCCCATGCCGAACACGATGGTCAGCAGCACATTACGCTTGGCAAAGTAAACCGCCACGCCCACCGCTGCCGCAAAGATGCGGGCGTCTTGCCAAGTGCTGATCAGCTCGCCTTGCGTCATCACAATTTCAGGCACGACCACGGCGGACAGCGCGGCGATGGGTGCATATTGCAGACCGCGTTGCGCCCAGTGAGGCAGGTGCCATTCGCGATCGCTCAAAAAGAAAAAGCTACGCGACACGGCCGTGATGAGTGCCAAACCGACCACAACCAAAAGTGTCCACACATCGGTGGTATTGAGATCCATGCCACTCATGCCCGACCTACTCTCAGCGTTTTGATTTGCTCAGCCATCAAGCACGCCGCCACAGCCACGGCAATGGCCAACACGATGTTGAGCTTCAAGGGCAAGGCATAGGCCATCACCGCCACTGCGCCAGCCACTGCGGCAGACACCAAGCGCAAACGCGAGCTGGCCAGCGAACATTGAATGGCCAACAAACATAAGATGCCCGCAAAGCCCAAGCCCCAAGTGGTGGGAATGGCGTTGGCCAAGGCGATGCCCAACAAGCTGAAGGTCATCCAACCTGTCCAGTAGGCGAAGTTCATGCCCGAGAAATATGCTTCTTGCGCCAAGCGCTCCGACTCAGATGTGCCCGGATGCGCATGGCGCTGCGTGAACAGCACATACGACAAATCGGTGGTGAAGTAGCCCGAGAGAATGCGACGCAAACGCGGCAAGTGCATAAGGTAGCCACGCATGTGCAAGCTGAACACCACAAAGCGCAGGTTCACACAAAACGCGGTCAGCAACACCACCCATGCGGGGGCTCCTGCCATGATGAGCGGCGTGGCCGCCAGCTGGGCGCTGCCAGCGTAGACGAGCAAGGTCATCCACACAGACTCGAACACGCTCAGGCCTGAATTGACCAAAGCCACGCCCGTCATGAGTGCCCACGGAATTTGCCCCACGGCTTGAGGCACGAGCTCACTGACCCCGCGTTTGAATTCAGGGTGTTGACGAAGCGTGCGGTCCCAAAACATCAGACGTTGAAACGCTGGCCTGCGTGGATGGGAAAGCCGCGCAAAAAGTCTGCAGCGTTAAGTCGCTTGCCGCCCGCGCGTTGCAGCTCGGTCACGCACAGCACGCCTTGACCGCAAGCCACGCGCACACCATGCTCGTCAGCGCTGATCACCGTGCCCGCTGCTTTGTGGTGTTCGGTGTTTTCTACCGAGGCACGCCACAGCTTGATGACGTCTTCACCCAACTGTGCCGACGCAGCAGGAAATGGGTTGAACGCACGCACGCGTTGGCCAATCATCTGAGCCGAGTCAGCCCAGTTCACAGCCGCTTCAGCTTTTTCAATTTTGTGGGCGTAGGTGATGCCGGCTTCAGGCTGCTTCACCGCTTGCAATTTGTCCATTTGTGCATCCGCCAATGCACGCACGATCAACGCGCCCCCCATGTCTGCCAAGCGGTCGTGCAAGCTGGCAGTGGTGTCGTCGTCGGCAATGTTGAGTTGGTCGGACAAGAGCATGTCGCCAGTGTCTAGCCCTGCATCCATCTGCATGATGACCACACCCGTCTGTGCGTCACCCGCCTCAATCGTACGGTGAATCGGCGCTGCGCCGCGCCATCGAGGCAAGAGTGAAGCGTGAATGTTCAGGCAGCCCAAACGTGGCGCATCCAGCGTCCACTGCGGCAGGATGAGACCATAAGCGGCCACCACCATCACATCGGCTTTCACTTCGGCAATGGCCGCTTGAGCCGCAGCCGCATCGTCTGGGTATTTGCCATCCAAGCGCAAGCTCAAAGGCTGCGCCACGGGGATGTTGTGTTGCACGGCCAGTTGCTTGACGGCTGAGGCTTGCAGCTTCATGCCACGGCCAGCAGGGCGGTCGGGTTGAGTCAGCACCAAAGGGACGGTGTGGCCCGCGGCCAAAATTTGCGCCAAAGCAACGGCAGCAAATTCAGGCGTGCCCGCAAAGATGACGCGCAAAGGTTCCCTCATCGCGCGTTCACTCACCGTCGCGCTGGGCTTTGAGCAACTTGGTTTTGATGCGGTTGCGCTTCAAAGGCGAGAGGTATTCCACAAACACCTTGCCCATCAAATGGTCAAGCTCGTGCTGAATGCACACCGCCAACAAACCTTCGGCTTCGATGGTGCGCTCTTTGCCATGTTCGTCCAGCGCTTTCACCTTCACGTGCGTGGCACGTTCCACGCCATCGTAAATACCGGGCACAGACAAACAGCCTTCGTCGCCTTTGACGCGCTCATCGCCCATCCAGGTGATTTCGGGGTTGATGAGCACCATGGGCTCGTCGCGTTCTTCCGAAGTGTCGATCACCACCAAACGCTCGTGCACATCCACTTGCGTCGCGGCTAGGCCGATGCCATTGGCGTCGTACATGGTTTCCAACATATCGGCAATGAGGGTCTTGATGCGCGCGTCAATGTCTTTGACGGGCTTGGCCACTGTGTGGAGCTTGGGATCGGGGAAGCGGAGGATGTCTAACTTGGGCATGTCAATATTGTCTCCGCTTCTGGCACAGGATTTGGCACCTGGCGGCAAAGTCCCCGCGAGGGCGATAGGTACCGCATCAAGGCGTCAGAACCAGCTCATGCACCCACGCATCTGGCTTGCTGCGCAAGGGACGGTATTTGCCTGAGGCCCATTCTTTTTTCATGTCGCTGTAGTTGTCTGACCAAACCAAGCCGCTTTGGCCGGTTTGGTAAATGAACTGCGACTGCTCGAGGTTTGACAAGTCGTACACCACACGCAACGAAGCCGCATGACGGTTGGCAAAAGGCAGGTATTTTTCCCCCGCCCAATACTGGCCCACATTGACGGTGAACAAGTCACCATCCGAGGGCACACGCACGTTGAACCAATCGCGCAGCACCGGTACTTGCCCAAAGGGCTTATGGGTGCTGAGCGCCAAATGCGCTTCGCCCCACTCCCAGCTGGCAGGTGTTTTACCTTGCTTAGCGGCGATGCGGTCCAGCGCGCGGTCCAGGGCCGCTGTGGATTGTTCGGCACAACTTTTAGGTGCGCACCACGGGCTGTTGGCTTGCTGCATGACGTTTTCTAAAAGCAGCCTGAAATGGCGTTTGCCGTATTGCGCTTTGAACACATCTGCGCCGAGCTTGGGCTCTACCAAGCCGCGTGTGAGCTCGTCGGCCCACACCGCAAAGAGCAGCGGTGCTGCTTTATCGGCATCCATACGACCATCAAACCCGTCTAAGGTTTGCAGCGCTTTGGCGGCCAATGGGTGTTGTGACGAGGTGGCCTTGAGCACAGGCAACAGGGTCAGCGTAGACAACGACAGCGTGTCGTTTTGCAAAGCCTGCATGTCTTTGAAACTGTGCTTGGGCTTTGCGCTCAGCACTTGCTCAATGCGCTCAAAGCGGTGTGGCGTGTTCCAGTCTTGCCCTAAGAAGTGCGGGTAGTTGGGCGGCGTGATGCGTTGGTTGGCAGTAGCGACCCAGCCCTTTTTGCCCTCGTCTGCAGGCATATCTGCGTAGCTCATCCATCCCGTCCAGTCGTAGCGCGCATCCCAACCCGGCGCGGGGGCCACCCCGCGAATGTCGTTGGCCGCGCTGCGCACAGGCACACGGCCCGCCGCCTTGTAAGCGATGTGACCCTGGGTGTCAGCCATCACGATGCTCTGGGTGGGCGAGTGGTTGTCGCCATAGGCTTTGAGCAAGCCGGCCACGCTGTGCGCTTGCTGCGCTTTGAAGCCTCCGACCAAGGTGCGGTTATCGGCATCGAGTGCGCTCCAACGCAGAGCCAACACAAAGCGCGACAGGTCCAACACTTCGGCATGTGCGGCTTGTGCATCGCTGATGACAGGGCCATGCCGCGTGCTGCGCACCACATGCGTCACCGAAGGTTTGCCTTTGACAGCAATGGTTTCAGTGCGTGTCTCAAACGCTTGCCAACCCGTCGGCGTTTTGTAGCGCGTGGGGTTGGCTGCATCGATTTGCTCTAAGTACAAATCTTGCACATCAGGACCGGTGTTGGTGAATCCCCAGGCCACCTGCGCATTGCGCCCCAGCACCACAAAAGGCAAACCTGGCAAGCTGGCTCCCATCACATCGGTGCTGGGCGTTTTCAAATGCGCGTAATACCAAATGGCCGGCGCACTCAAAGCGAGATGGGGATCATTGGCTAACAGGGGTTTGCCCGTGGTGGTGTGAGAGCCCGCAACCACCCAGTTGTTGCTGCCTCGGCCCTCGTTGAAGCCAGGCTCGCCAATGACGGGCAATGACAAAGAACTTGTCAAATCGGCATCGTTTTTGTACACGCCCAGATCACGGTAAAGCTTGGCCAAGTCAACACTCGACGCGGGCTTTTCGCCTGGGTAGGGCGGGTAAAGGTCCCACAGCTGTTCGGTGCTTAACTTGCGTGCTGCCACCAAGCGCGCAAACTCGTTGCCCCAGTTGCCACCCAAATCCAACGCCATCACCAGTGACCACGCCACGCTGTTAACAGGCTGCCAAGCCACGCCTTTTTCGCCACCTGGCTGTGTGCGCATCAACGCAAACTCTGGCGGCAAACCTTGTGGACGGTTGGCATGAAATGCGTTGATGCCATCGCTGTAAGCCTGCAACTGCTCACGCACATCGGCAGGCAGCAAAGCGAGCTGCGTTTGTGCCGCTTGCATCAATCCGAGTGTGCGCATCAGCTTGTCGGTGGGCACCGTGGCCTCGCCCAAAATTTCTGACAACTCACCCTGCATGATGCGACGGTTAAATTCGAGCTGCCAGCTGCGGTCTTGCGCATGGGCAAAGCCCAAAGCAAATGCTGCATCGCGATCGCTCTGCGCATCAATGTGCACCACATCAGCGGCATCGCGCTTGAGCGTGACCATCGCTTTCAATCCCTCGGCTCTGAGTTGCCCGTCATACATCGGCTGGGTATGAAACACCCACAAACCAAACCCTGCAGCCAGCAAGACGAACAGTCCTAGCAGTGCTTTAAAAATTCGTTTGAACCAGCGCGTCATAACCATCCTTTGCGTTGTGCCTGTCTTGAACTTTAACCAATCCATGCACTTTATAAGTTTTCGAGATCTAGCCGCGCACGCAAGTGGCACGCCTTCTGACAATAGTTTTCACATTCGATAGGAGGCGTCCATGAACAAAGACGAGTTACGCGCTTGGCTGCGCCTAAGCATGACCGATGGCGTGGGCAACGACACAGCACGCCAACTGCTCGCCTGCTTTGGCAGTCCGCAAGCGGTGTTTGAACAAACCGAGTCGGCCTTGTGCCAAGTGGCCACGCCCAAACAAGCACAAGCACTGATGCATGTGCCCAACGAACTGGCCGTGCAGTGGGTGCGCACCCACCAATGGCTGGCCCACCAACCCGACACGCACAGCCACGCGCTATGGACTTTGGGTGGCCCCCACTATCCGGCAGAGTTGCTGCAACTCGCTGATCCACCACTGATGATTTACGCATCGGGCCAAACCGAACGCACGTTGGGCAACGCAGTGTCTATCGTGGGTAGCCGCAACCCCACACCACAAGGCGCAGAAATTGCCGCGCAGTTTGGCGCCGCTTTGTGTGAAGCAGGTTTGTGCGTCGTGTCCGGGTTGGCCTTAGGCGTCGATGGTGCAGCACATACGGGCGCCTTGCGCAGTGGAACAACTTCAGCCCATTGGCACACCGTCGCCGTGGTTGGCACGGGATTAGACCGTGTGTACCCCAGCAAACACAAAATGCTCGCCCAGCACATCGCTTTACAAGGTTTGTTGATCAGCGAATACCACCTGGGTACCGCGCCGATTGCACACAACTTTCCTAAGCGCAACCGACTCATTGCCGCGTTGGGTTTGGGCACCCTGGTGGTGGAAGCCGCCTTGAAATCAGGCTCGCTCATCACCGCCAAGATGGCGCTTGAGTTGAACCGCGAGGTGCTCGCTATTCCCGGTTCGATTTACGCCACCCAATCGCATGGTTGCCACGCGCTCATTCGCCAAGGTGCCAAATTGGTGGAGAACGCGCACGACGTGCTGGAAGAGTTACAACTCGCACCGCAGCAACAAGTCAACTTGTTTGCCGACGCACTCGCCGATGGCAATGATCACGACGCCAATGCAACCGAGCACTCTTTGCTGACGCACATGGGCTTCGCCCCAGTGAGCTTGGATGCGCTGCAAGCACGCTGCGGACTCGACACAGCGACACTTCAAACCCAGCTACTCACGTTCGAACTAGACGGTGCGGTGGGTCGTTTGCCTGGCGGTTTGTTTCAACGTTTGACCACCGCCTAATCAGGGTCAACACCGATGTTTCGCAGCGATTGCGAAATAAAAAACATGTATATTGGCCCCATGTTTGAAGTGCTCGTATTCGTCTATGAAAACTATTGGCGAGGCGATGCGTGTCCCGAACTGGAACAGTTGGGCCGCAAACTCAGCGCTGCTGGTTTTAACGTAGAAGACATCCAACAAGCTCT
>JACCDI012108525.1_pt1 | contig 15427 bp, 11 predicted proteins | sample 7442791 | NCBI WGS metagenome assembly JACCDI01 (sample SAMN15323434, study PRJNA562643) | freshwater metagenome | isolation source: river surface water | place: USA:Blue River Watershed | collected 2017-08-15 | reverse complement strand
CAAGTTAAAAGACTCTCGATTCTCCGCAGCGGAGGTGAACGCCGCAGAACTTGAAGATGTCCGAGCTCTCATTCGTAAGGCAAACCCAGATATTGTCGTGAACGCGGTAGATCCGCGTTTTGTAATGCCAATCTTCTTGGCATGCGAGATTGAAAATGTTAACTACATGGATATGGCGATGTCCTTATCTCGGCCACATCCGCACTACCCAAATACTGAAACTGGCGTAAAACTAGGTGATGAGCAATTTGCTCGTGACTGGAACTGGTGTGAACGCGGCATCTACGCAGTTGTCGGAATGGGTATTGAACCTGGCATGAGCGATGTCTTCGCTCGCTACGCTTCAGATGAGCTTTTTTCACGACTTGATGAAGTTACCGTCTTTGATGGATCAAATCTGACAGTGGAAGGTGCTGACTTTGCGCCATCGTTTTCAATCTGGACAACGATTGAAGAATGCCTCAATCCCCCATTGGTTTGGGAAGATGGACGCGGTTGGTTCACAACAGAACCATTTAGCGAACTCGAGGTATTTGATTTTCCAGAAGGAATCGGACCAGTTGAATGCGTGAATGTGGAACACGAAGAAGTTGTTCTTATTCCCCAGAAAGTTGATGCCAAGAAAGTTAAATTTAAGTACGGGCTTGGCTCTGAATTTATCTCAACGCTGAAAACTATTCATATGCTTGGTATGGATCGTAAGGATCACATCAACGTGCAAGGCGTCGAAGTTGCTCCCCGCGATATTTTGGCTGCATCGTTGCCAGATCCTGCAACGCTTGGTGAACGTATGCGTGGAAAGACCTGTGCGGGAACCTTGGTTAAAGGACTTGATAAGCAAGGCAAACCAAAGGCCGTTTATATCTACAACGTCGTAGATAACGCTTGGTCCATGGAAAATTACGGTGATCAAGCTGTGGTTTGGCAAACAGCAATCAATCCAGTGATTGCAATGGAGCTGATTCACAAGGGAATATGGCAACCAGAGGGTGTCAATGGCCCGGAATGGTTTGCACCTAAGCCATTCTTGGATTTAGTTTCAGAATACGGATCTTCGTGGCATATCCGCGATGAAGATACAAAGGGGATAACTATTTAAAATGGTTCACGAGTTCGATGTCGTCGTAATCGGATCAGGATTTGGTGGTTCGGTTGCGGCGCTTCGACTCCGTGAAAAAGGTTATTCGGTTGCAGTTTTAGAAGCTGGTCGAAGATTTGAAGATAAAGATTTTCCAAAAACTTCTTGGCGACTTCGAAAATTTCTCTTTGCCCCATTAATTGGGTGTTACGGCATACAAAGAATTCATGCCTTACCCAATGTGCTGGTTTTATGCGGAGCTGGAGTTGGTGGGGGCTCTTTGGTATATGCCAACACTTTGTATCAGCCAAGTGAAAAATACTTTAGCGATCCACAATGGAGCTCAATTACCGATTGGCAATCTGAACTAACTCCTTTTTACGAATTAGCTCGTCGTATGCTGGGAGTAGAAACAAACCCTTACTTCTCTGCAAGTGATCAGGCTATGAAAATGGTTGCTGAAGATATGGGAGTTGGAGAAACCTTTACCTTGGCTCCTTTAGGTATCCACTTTGGTAGAGGGCCTGGAATAAGCAGCGCTGATCCTTATTTTGGTGGTGTTGGGCCTGATAGAACTGGATGCCATCATTGCGGAGAATGCATGACTGGGTGCCGGCATAATGCAAAAAATACGCTTCCCAAAAATTATCTTGGGCTGGCCGAAAAAGCCGGTGCCCAAATTTTTCCAATGACTACGGTGACCAGCCTTGAAAAATCTAGTGACGGAATCTGGAAAATTACTGCAAAAAATACCAGCGGGGTAGGAAAGCGCACATTTAAATCGCAGCAGGTGGTGTTGGCTGCTGGAACTTACAACACACAAAAGCTGATGCATAAGTGGAAATCTTCTACGCTCCCAGAAATCTCAGATTTTCTAGGCAATTTGTCTCGCACAAATAGCGAAGCCCTCACTGGTGCAATTATGCCCACGACAGAAATCGATTTCAGTGAGGGAGCAGCAATTACCTCTTCCTTCTATCCATCAGCTGATACTCATGTAGAACCGGTGCGCTATGGCAAAGGAAGTAATGCAATGGCGCTACTTCAAACTTTGCTCACTGATGGATGGACTTCCAAAGATCGCCGGCGACATTGGGTAAAACAAGTTGTTGCTCATCCATCTCTTATCTTTAAAGTTTTGAGCGTTAAAAATTGGAGTCAGCGAACAGTAATTGCCTTAGTGATGCAAAATGTAGAATCAAGTATTAAGGTATTTGGAAAACGTGGGGTATTTGGTTTTCGATTAACTTCTCAAAATGATTCCAATAAGCCAAATCCAACTTACATTCCGGTAGCAAATGAAACTGTTAGAAAAGTTGCATCGCACTACGGAGGAATCCCTGCGGGAACAGTGGGCGACTTGATAGGTGCCCCTTTTACTGCACACTTTGTTGGTGGATGTGTGATTGGTGATGGTCCTGAAAATGGAGTGATTGATCCCTATCACCGCGTCTATAACTATCCTTCTTTACATATTGTCGATGGCTCCACAATCACGGCAAACCTGGGAGTTAACCCTTCACTCACAATTACTGCACAAGCCGAAAGAGCGTTTTCGATGTGGCCAAACAAGGGAGATAAAGATCAGCGTCCAGAGCAAGGTGCGGCTTATCAAAGATTAAATCCAATCCCCCCTATCGCTCCGGTGGTACCACGTGGTGCAATTGGCGAACTACGAATTGTTGAGGTGAAGTAATGGCGCAATGGGCACTGGTAACTGGGGCAACTGCCGGCATCGGCGAGAGCTTCACCCGCCTCTTAGCGTCCAAGGGTTACAACATTGCACTTGTGGCAAGAGACGAAGCGAGGTTGCATGAACGTGCTGGCGCTCTCCGTGAAAAATATCGAGTACAGACATTTGTTTTACCAGCAGATCTCGCAACAGATTCAGGATGCAAAGCTGTCGAGGATTACATTTCAACTTATCCGATTGAAGTTCTTATTAATAATGCCGGATTTGGAATCAAGTACTCATTCACGACGAGCGCTTTAAAGGCTGAACAAGAGTTGCTGGATGTCTTAGTGCGCACCCCAATGCGCCTCATGCACGTGATTTTGCCCGGAATGAAAGAGCGGAATTCTGGAGTAATCATCAACGTTTCTTCAGTTGCCAGCTTTATTGCGGGCGGCACTTATAGCGCAGCAAAGTCTTATCTGACTGTGCTCACTGAAGCCGTTAACACCGAATTGAAAAGTACCAACATTAAAGTTTCAGCGCTCTGCCCAGGATTCACTCGCACCGAGTTTCATCAGCGTGGCAAGATGAAGATGAGCGGTTTGCCTGACTTTATGTGGCTTGATGCAGATAAGTTAGTTGAGCAATCTTGGAAAGATGCTCAAGCCAATAAGCCGGTCAGTATTCCTGGATGGCAGTACAAGTTACTTGTTGCAATTGTTTCTATCGCACCAAGAAAGTTCGTCCGCAATATCGGAATGAATATCAGAAAAAAGCAGCGAACTTAGCGGCTTCTGCGTTTATTTCCACCGCGATATCCACCACGTCGAGCACCACTTTTCTGCGGCCCTTTACGTTCCACAATAGGCGCAACATACGGAATTCCTGATGGTTCTTGCGCCCCAGTAATGGCCATTAACTTCTGGTCCAATGGACGTACATCGTGAAACTTTGGAGTTACTCCAGCACGAGATAGCAATCCAGTAACTGCTCGCTGGCTCTTCGCAGAAGAAAGTGTGACGACAGTTCCGGATTCTCCGGCACGAGCTGTGCGTCCTGAACGGTGCAAGTAATCCTTATGATCTTGTGGAAGATCAACATGCACCACAAGTGAGATTCCATCTACGTGGATTCCACGAGCTGCGACATCTGTTGCAACTAGCGCAGAGTTCTCTTGCTCTTTAAAAAGAGCAAGGGTGCGAGTACGTACTGCCTGTGACTTTCCACCATGGAGGGCTCCAACTGGAACACCTGCATGTGCAAGTTTGTCCGCCAAGCGATCTGCACCACGCTGTGTCTTGACGAAGAGAATGGTCTTTCCGTTGCGCGCTGCAATTTGTGAAGTGATGTCATCTTTATCGCCAGGGTGCATTTGCAGAACATGGTGTTCCATCGTTGAAACCGATGCGCGATCATTTTGCAAAGAGTGAGTCTTTGGATTCTTTAAGTACTGTCGAACTAGTGAATCAACACCACGATCAAGTGTTGCCGAAAATAGAAGTCGCTGACCATCGAGTCGCGCTTGATCAAGAATTTCCTTAACAACTGGCAAAAAGCCCATATCCGCCATCTGATCAGCTTCATCGAGAACTGTTATTTGAAGTTGATCCAGCTGAACTTCATTCTTGTTGAGCAAATCGATAAGACGACCTGGTGTAGCCACCAAAATAGCAGTTGCTCTACGCATAGCAGTGATCTGCTTCGCATATGGCATGCCACCTGCGACAACTACAGATTCATGGCCAACTGCACGAGCAAGCGGGCGTAAAACCTCATCAATTTGTTGTGCCAATTCACGAGTTGGGGTCAGAATCAAGGCCAATGGCTTATGGGGGCGTGCTTCCTGATTAGAGATATTTGTTAGCAACGCCAAACTAAATGCCAAAGTTTTACCTGATCCAGTTTGACCACGTCCCAAAATATCGTGTCCAGCGAGCGCATCAGGAAGCGTTGCTATTTGGATTGGGAATGGATGGGTAATTCCTTGTGCATTGAGTGCATTGGCGAGCGCAGGCGCAATTCCTAAATCACGGAAAGTTGTTGAAACCTCTGTGAGTGGAGTTGCTTCTACGAGATTAGCATCCGCCAAATTAACGGAGATGTAATTATCATCAGCACCAAAATCGATTGCCACATTGGTGCGCGTCTTCGCGAGCGGCTCACGGCGATCGCGTCGTGGAGCAGCCTTACGAGGTGCGCTTGGATTGAATTTTTCGCGCTTCTGTGGAACGAAATTTGGTCGTTCAGTTCTGACTGGACGCTCTGCGCGTTCGGTGCGTTCTGCAACAAATTTCGCAGCACGAGTAGGAGCCTTGCGAGGTGGTTTGGCAAATGTGCGCTCTTCGCGAGTCTGCTTTGGGTTTCCCTTAGGAGCGCCTTCAACAAGTTTTGACTTCGAAGCAGTGCGCTCTTGAAAACGCTTTGCGCGCAACTTAGAACGATCCGCTAAGCGAATTTCTTTCTTGGATGCAGTTTCTCGATCTGAATATCGTTTTGTTGTCGGCGCAGCTTTCTTTGCGACAACTGACTTCTTTGCTGGAGTGGCGCCCTTGGAGAATGAAGATTTCTTCGCAGCTACCGCCTTCTTGGCAGCTTTCTGCGCAGCAGTATGACGGGGCTTACCTTTAGCCGCTCGTCGAGCTTTTCCGGGAGCAGCGGTACGTGTTTGTAGAGACATGAAAAGTGACACCAATCGAGACGACAAGCGCGTCTCGGTTAGAAGGCCGTACTAGTTCACAACTAGCGCCATCAGGGTCTTGATAAGACTCGCAAGTAAGTGGCCATTTGGCTCACTTTGGGGGGAAGTACATCAACACGGATGTATTGATGTCCTAATTGTACAGGGTGAAAGTTGAGCCGATTACCAGATCCAATTCACATGAAATTCAATGGCTCTACCGCCAAGTTACGCTCAATTTTCAAATCTCCCTCGGTACCATAGCCACGTATCTAATGGAGGTTTTTCATGCTTCGCAAAGTATCAGTCACTGTACTTTCGTCATTTCTCATTCTCGCCGGAGTAAGCGCTCCCGTTGCTGGCGCTGCAACCAAAATCAGTAATGGAGTTGCTTGCTCAAAAGCTAACTCCGTGAAAACAGTTTCTGGTTACAAGTACCGCTGCGCAAAGAATCCATTGGTAAAAAATTCAAAACTCACTTGGCTCTCTTTTGAATGCCTATCAGCGGTAACGCAATTCCAGGCTGCAACTAAGGCGCAAAAGGATCTCGCAAACACAGCAGAGCAAACAGCTGCTCTTGATGCTGAATATGCGGCTGCAACTGCAGCACTTGTGAGCACCACCGAAGCGCTTGATAAAGCACGTGCACAAGTAACTCAATTCCAAGCGACGATGAATGCATCAACAAATGCTGCCGAAAAGCAGAAGTTGGCAACAGCAGTCTCTAAATTAGCTAACGCAGTTTTGGTACTCAGTGGTTCTCGCTCAAAACTTTCTGCACAAGTGAAGGATCTCGAGGCTAAGAAGGCGCTACTTCAGGCTGCACCTGAGCAGTTGAAGTCAAATGCAACTGATGCTCGGGCTTCTGCAACCTTGCTCTGCGCAAAAGGTTTATAACCTTCACGCAACTTACGCTCTGAAGTAAGGCTTCCCCTATTTAAAGGTGGAAGCCTTACTTATTTAATTGGCAAGATGTATCGGGCGCTCAAATGGTTACCGGGTGCGCTTCTTGTGCTTCACATCTGCACAAAAATCTACTCTACTGAGCAATCTTTACTCTTCGATGTAGTTCTTTATAACTTGGTATGGGTAGTTGCAATCATCGCAATTGCGCAAGCGCCTTTAGCCAACGATCCAATCGCATTAGCTTGCGCTAGTTTGGCAATCTCGTTCTGGGGTCTTGGCTCTGTGCTCAACAGTTATGGAAACTTCTATATCGTTAGCGCGCAAACAGAGTTGCTTGCGCAAATCTGCTACACGCTCTTCTATCCCTTTATCTTGCTCGCCCTTCCCCGAATTGTTAAAAGGGGAAGAAAACTCAACCCGATAGAGCTTCTGGATGCATCTATTTTTGGACTAGGAATATCATCGATTTCTACAGCACTAGTAATTACCTGGGTGTTCCCACATTCAATCGCAAGCGTCTCTGAACAATTTTTTGCGCTCTTATTCCCAATTGGTGATCTATTACTTCTGACAATTTCAGCCGTCGCACTCATCACCCATCGACTTCAGACACGGGTGCTTCATCTTTTTCTAGGGCTTTCACTCTTCAGCGCATCTGATCTATTTTTTCTCTGGCTGGCGATTGGTGGCGACTACCAATTTGGTCAACTTACTGATGATGGATGGTTGATTGGAATAGTTCTCATCCAACTCTGCTTCTGGTCACAAACAACACAAGCGCATCGAGACATAGCAATTCACCCAGTATTCATCACAATCTCTGTATTTATCAGCCCAATTCTTTTGGCGCTCTCAGCGCTTCGTCCAGGGATCTTTCCCGTAATAAGTATTGCTCCCACTATTGCAACACTTTTCTTAGCCTTTATACGCATGACAATTGTCATTCGGCAAGCAAGAAATTTAGGAGAAGAAAAGGTGCTTGCTCGAACTGATGAGCTAACAGGGCTGCCAAATCGTCGAAGATTGGTCGCTGAGTTGGATACCTTCTCTAAGGGTGAAGGTGCACTGCTGTTACTTGATCTCAATCAATTCAAACCTGTAAATGATCAATACGGCCATGAATTCGGAAATCTTCTTCTGCAACAAGTAGCCCAGCGATTCAGTAGGTCGCTTCCTACCGGTGCAGTCCTGGCGCGGTTAGGTGGTGATGAATTTGGAGTCTTAATAAATGGAAGCTATGAAGAGACTTTAGAGGCGGCTTATGCGCTTGAGGCAACCCTCAGTTATCCATTTACTATTGAGGGAAATAGCATCAAGATCGGCGTCAGTATTGGACACTTCCAAAATGATGGATCGCATAACGCGCTAGAGCGAGCAGATGCAGCGATGTATGAAGCAAAACGAACTGGCGTGGGGGTAGTTCGCGCTCAACCAGTCTTATGAAGTTTGAGTTTGATTCCTACAAATGAGCCGAGAAAAACAAATATAAAGAAGACCCAACCAGATAGTGCAAATGCTTGAGTGCCTGAAAGTAGAACCCCAATGGTGCAACCGAGAGATGTCATAGATCCCCATCCCAACAAAACTCCACCCAAGAGCGCAGTACCAGAATTAGGGATGGTGAGTTGAGACAGTTTGAATCGTCCTCCAGCGAGTGCTGCAGCAAAGGATGCTCCAATGATTCCAATAACTAGCCAACCGTTGTTAGTGAGAGTTTCGGTAACAACTGCAATACAACCAGCCATTCGATCAAGACCTGTGAGCGTCTCCGGCCCAATTCCATTTGAATTCATAAAGGTTCGAGCGGTTGTACTGAGTTGGCGAGTTACCCCAAGCGGTTCAACTCGTAAATAAGCAACGGTGCCTACAACACCTACTAGGAGCCCCGTTGTAATTGGGCTCCATCGTTCAAAGATTAATTTCTTAAGTGTTTGACTCAATGAAAGAGTGCTTCCCGAACTGCGAATCGGTTCAGAATTAATGCCTTTTCGGATAACAAATAGCGCGAGAAGTAAAAGCAAAACGAGAGTAAGAATGAGTGAGCCGGAATAGCCGATGTAATGCGGTAACCAAATCGTTGGTGCATCAGAGATTGCATTGAGATAGAACCAGTTCCAGGTAAGAAATGCCAGAACAAATCCGCCGAGCGTGCCAATGAGCGCAGGAATAGCGCGAAGATATCCCTGTCCTAAGCGATATAGATGGCCACTAATACAAGCTCCCGATAGCGCCATACCAATACCGAAGGTAAACGCCGAAAGAACGAGCACCCAACTGACGGGGCCAATATGCGCAACTGGTGGAAGTCGATCAGTTGAGGTGTCAGGTAAGAACTGACCAAAAATTATTGAATAGCCGATAGAGCCGGTTGCAATCGCAACTAGAACGGAGAGAAATGGAGTTGTGTTCTTATCTTCAATTCCATCTCGGAAGATACAGAAAAAACAGAAGCGTCCACGTTCTAAAAGTAGCCCCAAACTAATTCCAATCAAAAGTGAAATAGGGGCTGTTGAGTTACTTGTATTTGAGGAGAGAATAAAAGCGGTCAAGAGTAAAGCGGTAATAATTACGAAAGAAATCGTCGTGCGAATCTTTTCGGTACGAGTCCAGGCAGAAGCAGCAACCCCAGAAGTACTGAGGTTGCTGCTCTGCATTGAATGGGTGGAAATTACGCTGCTCCCCAGATGGTTCCGGTGTTATTCACAATTGGAACTCCAACTGAGTTTCCGTATTCAGTCCAAGATCCATCGTAATTTTTTACATCAAACCCGAGGATTTCACTGAGTACAAACCAGGTAAGCGACGAGCGCTCACCAATGCGGCAGTAGGTGATGATGCTCTGCTTTCCATCGATTCCTTTGTCCGCATAGAGTTTTTTAAGTTCAGCAACAGTCTTAAATGTTCCATCAGAATTTACATTGAGTCCCCACGGCACATTAATTGCACCTGGAATATGTCCTGCGCGCACTGCAAGTTCCTGGAAGCCAGCTGGTGCAAAGACCTTGCCGTTGTACTCATCTGCTGAACGAATATCAACAAGAGTTGCCTTTGCACGCTTCTTAGCCACTGGCAAAACATCGTTGATCAACGTTGCACGAAGAGTTTTATCTCCCTTTGAAGCTGAGAAATTACCAGCAGAGAAAGTTGGGACTGCTGTTGTAAGAGGACGACCATCCTTCTCCCACTTAACGCGTCCACCGTCAAGGACTCGAACATCCTTTTGGCCGTAGATGTTAAAGATCCATGCGCCCCAAGCAGCGAACCAGTTGTTCTTATCTCCGTAAAGAACAACTGTGGTGTCATCGCTGATTCCAGCTTTCTGTACTAACTTGCTGAAATTCTTCGCGCTGATGATGTCACGATTTACAGTGTCGACAAGATCTGTGTGCCAGACAAATTTGATGGCATTCTTAATATGGCCACGCTCATAGATGCCAGGTTCCGTACTTACTTCAATAATGCGAACTTTTGGATTATCAAGATTTGCCTCTAACCAATCAGGCTGAGCAACTGCGCGCGCCTGATTCTTTGGTGCTGCATTGGATGGAACGATTCCAATGGTTGAAACTAGACCAGCAACAAGCGCTGCTGAAAGTGCTTTCTTTAAAATAGACATAATTTTCCTTTGTTTGGGTGATTTTCTAAAAGTTGAAACTAAAAAGCTTAGCGAAAAGATTATTAAAGACAGCAACTGGTGCTATTAATACGGCAGTAGTCGATAACGCGACGTTTAACAAATAACATCGTGACTTCCTCCCGTGAAATATCTTTTGAATTGCTAGGAGAGAAAGATAAAGTGAAAGGTGGAACTTGTAAAAATGCTAATTATTTGCAGTTGCAAAGACCCTTTATTTTTTCTTAGAAACAGGCTGCTCAGGTTTATCTGCCTTAATCTCTTTGAGCCGTTCTAGTGACTCAACTCTCTCCAGAGCATGATCAACTATCCGTTCTGGGTATCCATGTGAATATCCATCGAGGAATAACCATGGTTCATGTATCTCTGAGGCCATTAAATGCTCTAGTTCTGCAACATATTTGCGAATGTAATCGCCATTTTCATCAAAGCGGCGTCCCTGTTCAATGGGATTAAATACTCGGTAATAAGGAGATGCATCGGTGCCGGTACCAGCGGTCCATTGCCAACCGTGTGCGTTTGAAGCAACATCGTAATCAACTAGGTGCTGCGCGAAGAAGCGTTCACCCAACTGCCATTCAAGGTGCAAATCCTTCACTAAAAATGAGGCAACCACCATGCGAGTGCGATTGTGCATCCAACCTTCGAGAACTAATTGGCGCATCGCAGCATCGACAAATGGGTAACCAGTTTTACCTTCACACCAAGCTTTAAATTGAGCGCCAGGTTTGTCATAACGCATTTCTTTAAATTGTTTCGCGTAATACTCAGTGTCGGTATCAGGATTATGAAAGAGAACATCAGCATAAAATTCACGCCACGCAATCTCTTTTCGGAAAGTGTCGTGCGCTTTGCTCTCACCAAGTCCAGCAAGCAGGGTACGTGGGTGTATCTCACCAAACTTGAGGTAGGTACTCATCTTTGATGTGCCGTCGATTCCAGCAAAATTTCTATTCTCGTCGTAACTATCAAGACCTATTTTTGTAAATTCTTTGAATCGTGCAAGTGCAGCTTTTTCACCGGCAGCAATGACGTTCACCCCAGCTGGCATTGGAAAGTCTGGAAAGGCTCGGTACTTAGCTGGTGGTTTTACTGCTGGAATTTTGCTGGGGGTTTTTGCTGGTGCACGCCACCCATGTGCACACCAAGCCCGATAGAAAGGTGTGTAAACGCGATATGGAGTTCCATCACTCGGTTTAACTACTCGTCCTGGAGCAACTGCATAGGGACTACCAGTGCGAACTAATTTAATTCCGGCTGCTTCAACTCGCGCATCGCGTGCTGCGCCATATCGTTCATATTCGTCTGAAATATGAACCTCTTTGACTCCATACATCTCAATGAGTTCTTTGAGGACTTCAACTTGATCGCCTTCAATAATGTGCAGGCAATTGCCGAGCGATTCATCAAGAGCGCGAAGAGATTGGCCCATGTAGGCAAGAAGTTTCTCGCCTGCTTCAGCAATTTGAGTTTTATCCAAGATAAAGACAGGAACTATTTCATCGCTGCCTTCAATTGCCGCATTCAGTGCAGGGTGATCGCCTACCCGCAGATCTCTGCGAAACCAGACGATATTTCGCACAGTCATAGCTGCTACTTGTGTAGCTGCTCCACTGTGGCATCCCAGCCCTTCACATCTTCTGGTTTACGTGGGCCCTTGCCAACGTAGCGAGCTGATGGACGAATTAAACGACCAGTGCGCTTCTGTTCGAGAATGTGTGCAGACCAGCCAGCAGTACGCGCTGCTGTAAACATAGAAGTAAAGAGTGGCGCTGGAACTTCTGCAAAGTCCAAAATAATTGCTGCCCAGAATTCCACGTTTGTTTCGAGTACGCGATCTGGTTGGCGTTCACGAAGTTCCTTGAGAGCCGCTTTTTCAAGCGCTTCTGCGACAGCGTAACGAGGTGCATTCAATTCTTTTGCTGTGCGGCGAAGTGTGCGCGCACGTGGATCTTCAGCGCGATATACACGATGGCCAAAGCCCATCAAACGCTCTTTACGATCAAGAAGTCCCTTTACATATGCCTCGGCATTACCTGTCTTTTCAACTTCTTCAATCATGTGCAATACACGTGAAGGAGCGCCGCCATGAAGTGGGCCTGACATTGCACCAATTGCACCGGAAAGTGCTGCACAAACATCTGCACCTGTTGATGCGATAACGCGACCAGTAAATGTTGATGCATTCATGCCGTGTTCTGCAGCAGATACAAAGTAAGCATCGATTGCACGCACATGGAGTGGATCTGGTTCACCGCGCCAGCGAATCATCATGCGCTCTACAACTGTGTGCGCTTTATCAACCTGTGACTCAGGAACCATCGGATTGAAAAGTCCACGTGCAGCTTGTGCAAGATAAGAAAGGACCATCACAGAAGTACGCGCCAAGTTGCTGCGCGCTTCTTCATCAGAAATATCAAGAAGTGGTTTAAATCCCCACGCTGGAGCCAACATGGCAATCGCCGATTGAATATCTACACGAACATCGCCAGAGTGAACTGGAAGCGGAAATGGTTCAGCGTTAGGAAGACCTGGATTAAATTCATCGTCAACTAAAAGACCCCAAACGTTTCCAAATGAAACGCGACCGACTAGATCTTCGATATCAACGCCGCGGTAACGAAGCGCGCTACCTTCTTTATCTGGCTCTGCAATTTCAGATTCAAATGCAATGACGCCTTCCAAACCTGGCTTGAAATCATCAGACACAGTGTGCTCCTTCAATATCGGCTCTTCCCGCGGGCAATTCTGCACCTCTCGTGGGGGTGCTGACCACCAGAGAGTCAGAGGATGCACTCAAACCCAAAGTGAGGTTCGATACACCTATGAGCAATGAAGACCTCACTCGCGATTCCATCAGAGCGATGCGCCGCTCCTATGGCGAGGTTGGACTTGAATCGTTGCCAGCAGATCCTTTTCTCGCTTTTTCTGCCTGGTTGAAAGAGGCGGCAGATAACCCTGTAATTGTCGAAGCAAATGCCATGGTGCTCTCGACTTTGGGAACCGATAACGATGGCAACGATGCTATTTCAACGCGGACAGTTTTATTAAAAGATATTTCACAAGGTGGTTTTACATTCTTTACAAATTACTCATCCCGTAAAGGGCAGGCAATTGAATTAAATACGCAAGTAACTCTGCTCTTTCCTTGGTATGCGATGGAAAGACAAGTTTCAATTAGCGGATTTGCGGAAAAGATTGAGCGCTCAGAATCCGAAGATTATTTTGCGAGCAGACCCTGGTCGTCACAGATCGGCGCATGGGCATCTGCTCAATCTGCTCCACTTGCAACGCGCGAAGAGTTAGAGCAGAGATTCGCCGGAGCTTCGCAAAAATGGCCCGAAGGTACGAAGGTTCCCTGCCCTCCACATTGGGGTGGTTATCGCGTAACGCCAATCAATATCGAGTTTTGGCAAGGTCGCTACTCTCGCTTGCATGATCGATTGCGCTATGAGCGGGCTAACACCAACTCCGATTGGGAAGTACATAGGTACTACCCGTAGTCTTGCCCCATGAGCGATGCGATTGTTATTCCAGAGAATTTAAAGCCAAAAGATGGACGTTTTGGGTGCGGACCTTCGAAGATTCGTCCCGAATCCCTAGCTGCACTCACCGCTGCAGGTAGCGAATACATTCTCGGTACATCACATCGCCAGAAGCCAGTGAAGAACGTCGTCAAGAGTGTGCGAGAAGGGCTTGCTTCACTCTTCTCGCTACCAGAAGGCTATGAAGTCATTCTGGGTAACGGTGGATCTACTGCCTTTTGGGATATCGCAACATTTGGATTAATTGAAAACCGTTCACAACATTTAGTTTTTGGTGAGTTCTCATCAAAGTTTGCCGCTGCCGCAAAAGAAGCGCCATTCCTCGGAGATCCATCTGTCATCAAATCAGAGCCAGGTACGCACCCTTTAGCATCTGCCGAAGCTGGTATCGATGTTTATGCGCTCACCCACAACGAAACTTCAACTGGTGTCGCAATGGAAATCAAACGCCCAGCTGGCACTGATGGTGCGCTAGTTCTTGTAGATGCGACGTCAGCAGCTGGTGGTCTTGCAGTTGATGCAAAAGAATTTGATACCTATTACTTTGCCCCTCAGAAATCATTTGCATCAGATGGAGGATTGTGGCTTGCTCTGATGAGCCCGGCTGCTATTGCACGCGCTGAAAAGATTAAGGCGAGTGGTCGCTGGATTCCAGCCTTCTTTGATTTAGGAACAGCAATCGAGAATTCTCGTCTGGATCAGACTTACAACACCCCGGCCCTTGTCACTCTCATGTTGCTTGATGAGCAAGTTAAGTGGATGAATGCAAATGGCGGTTTGAAGTTCGCAGCAGGTCGTAGCGCTGATTCCGCATCTCGCCTGTACAGCTGGGCTGAGAAAACTAGCTATACAACTCCTTTTGTCACCGATCCTGCACAACGTTCTAAAGTTGTCGGAACAATTAACTTTGACGATGCCATTGATGCGACAAAGGTGGCAGCAGCGCTTCGTGCAAATGGCATTGTGGATACAGAGCCTTATCGCAAACTGGGCAAGAACCAGTTGCGAATCGGTATGTTTCCAGCAATCGACCCGGCTGATATTGATGCGCTAACCGCATCTATCGACTACGTCGTAGCTAATCTGTAAAGGTGAGTTCTACTTTTAAGCGCGACCGCTATTTCTGGGCGGTTGCAATGCAAACCGTTTGTGTCAATATATTTCTAGGAAGTTTTGGACCTTCCCAACCTTTATTACGAGCAGATCAAGGCACATCACTCACTATCGCTGGACTGCATGGCACCGCGATTGGACTCGCTTCTATTTTGGCAGGGTTAGCAAATCCACGGTTAGCACATAGGTTTGGACGCGCAACAACGGGTTGGATTGGCCTCACAATTTTTTGTGTTGGTTTGATTGCCTTTGTCTCTTCGCCAACGCCAATTTTCTCAATTCCAACGGCGCTACTTACGGGATTTGGCGTTTCAATCACCATCAATAATGCGCTCACCGCGATTACAACCCATTTTAAAGAGATGTCTCCTATGGCATTGACGCAATCTAATGCGATTGGTTCATGTGGTTATGTATCTGGAACCTTAATCGTCGGATCAATTGCCAATAACTATCGCGACTTATGGCGCCTGGGAATGTTGATTGCAATCCCGCTTGCTCTAATTCTCTTCCTCACTCGCGATAAAACTCCTGAACCACACGTACCGGATGAGTCGGGACCGCAATCTGGAAAACTATCGCGCCAATATTGGCTATCGTGGTTTGGATTTCTCGCCTGCATAGCAAGTGAATTTGCAATTTCATTCTGGGCAGCAGCACTGATCATCGATCGCACTGGAGCTTCGGCGGCCATCTCCACTCTCACAGTCGCGGCGCTCGGAACAGGAATGGGTTTAGGTCGTTGGTATGGCGGTCGAGTCCTCAAACACTTCTCTTTGGATTTTCAGCTTCGCCTCTT
>JACCDI010243764.1_pt1 | contig 15434 bp, 10 predicted proteins | sample 7442791 | NCBI WGS metagenome assembly JACCDI01 (sample SAMN15323434, study PRJNA562643) | freshwater metagenome | isolation source: river surface water | place: USA:Blue River Watershed | collected 2017-08-15 | reverse complement strand
GCCTATGCTGTAGCAGACGTTGCGCACATCACCGGGCTTATCGCCGGAGGCGTAGCTAAGAATCCATTTGACTACGGTTTTGACGTGATGACGATGACTACCCACAAGTCACTGCGTGGTCCACGGGGCGGCATGATTGTCGTGCGAGAAGACGAAGAAATTGCGAAGAAGATTAACAAGGCAGTGTTCCCGGGTATGCAGGGTGGGCCGCACATGCACATCATTGCGGCGAAGGCGGTGGCGTTTGGTGAAGCCCTCACGCCAGCCTTTAAGGTATACGCGGCGCAGATTCTCAAAAACGCCAAAGCCATGGAGAAGGTGTTTAAGGACGAAGGCGTCCGGCTCCTCTGTGGCGGCACCGATAACCACTTGCTCTTAGCCGACGTGTACGGCTCACTTGGCGTGACGGGAGTGGAAGCGGAGCGAGTACTCGATGAGGTGGGTATTACGCTCAACAAGAACATGATTGCCGATGATACACGCACCGCCATGGATCCATCTGGCATCCGCTTCGGGACTCCTGCGATGACCACCCGCGGCATGAAAGAAGGGGAGGCAACGAAGTTAGCAAAGCTCATGATTGATACGATGCGGGCTAAAGATGACGCTGCGGTAAAGGCTGGCTTCCAAAAAGAGGTGCAAGCGCTGTGCGAGATGTTTCCTGTGCCAGAGGTAATGGTATAGCACCACTTTGTCTTAAAGTTCGAGTTCGGATCTCGAACATGAGAGCTGTTACAAAACAGTCGGGAAGCATTGCTTCCCGGCTGTTTTGCTATAGGAGTACCTGCAATTTAGGGGGTCTCTGTGTACAATACTGGTATGGATATGCGCGACATTAAGCCGGCTCGGCCAACACCACCTAAAGCTCCGACACCGGCAGCGGTAGCGAGTGTTGTGCCCGCTTCAGAAACTACGTCACCTGAAGCTCCTCGAACTGAGCCGCTCCCCGAGCCGTCATTTTTGGCAACCGCAAAACGATTCGTGTCACATCATCTTCTGACGCTTGGTTTTGTTTTCGGGTTTATTGTCGACAACCTTACGCTCAATCGTGTCGATCAGTTATTCGATAACGTCTTGTTGGCGGCATACGTCGTGCTTGCTATGAGCAGCATGCTCCTCCTCTACGCAGGAGCTGCAGATAAGCTACCAGAATGGTTAAACGCAAGAGCACGACGCTTCGCGCCCTTTGTGATGCAGTACGCCTTCGGCGGTCTCCTTTCAGGCATGCTCATTTTCTATGGTCGCTCAGGTGCGTGGACTGCGAGCTGGCCATACCTCGCCGTTATCATTCTTGCAATATACGGCAACGAAACGATTAAAGATCGTGCGACTCGGTTAATCTACAACCTCGCCATTCTATTTATCGGCCTCTTTTCGTACGTGGTACTCGTTGTACCGGTCCTGACAAAGCTTATGGGGCCATGGATATTTATTGGGAGTGGATTGGTCGCGGTCATGTTGATGTATGGCTTTATGCGCCTCCTCAATCGCATTATCCCGCGCTTTATAGAGTTGCAGCTACGCGCAATTATTATTGCGCTCGGTATGGTGTACGTCGGTTTCAATTTCTTATACTTCTCCAATATGATTCCACCAATTCCGCTTTCCTTGAAAGAGGCAGGTATCTACCACTTCGTCGCGAAGTTTGAAAATGACACCTACCAGGTGAAATACGAGCCTGGCCCGTGGTGGCAGTTTTGGAAGGATTCCGACAGTACTATTCATCCACTCCCCGGAGAAAGTGTTTTCTGCTATGCCGAGGTGTTTGCGCCAACGAGCTTCAATATTGATGTCGTGCACGTCTGGGAGTTTAAAGATCCTGAAGAAGGTTGGACGGAACGGTCCCGTATCTCGTACCCGATTGCTGGGGGAAGTGATGGCGGGTACCGTGGGTATTCACTCGTTAACAACTACGAAAATGGTACCTGGCGCTGCTCGGTGGAAACTGAGCGTGGCCAGGTAATTGGTCGCGAAACATTTACGGTAGATACGACTGCGCCAGTGACCGAGCTAGTCACGGAGATTCGCTAGTGCGTACAGCGTACGAGATACGGGCTTTTTTCCTAGGTTTTGGTATAGTGCTTCAGTATGGATGCAAAGATTAAGGCAACACTTATTGAAGTTTTGAAGACACTCGACATTGAAGGTGTCGATTTTGTCGTGGGGTTCCCAACTGATAAAAATAGTGGCGCAGATTTTTTTTCAAATGTTGCGATGGCGGTCGCTAAAAAGGTGGGGAAGTCACCAGTTGAAATCGCTCAGTTAATTTCCGATTCATTTTCGATGCAAGCTGTTACAGCAAAACCTGCCGGTCCTGGGTTTATAAATTTTAACGTCGACCATGCGTGGTATACCAACCAGCTACAGAGTATTCTCGCTGATGAAGAAGGGTGGGCAAAAAGTGGCTCGCATACAGGCGCGGTAGTACTCGTTGAGTACACAAGTCCAAACCTATTTAAGCCACTCCACGTTGGCAATCTTGTTGGCAATATTGTTGGTGAATCTCTGACGCGACTTTTTGAATTCGAAGGAGCTACGGTAAAGCGACTAAATTATCCTTCTGACATTGGGCTCACTGTTGCCAAAGCGGTGTGGGGTCTGATGCAAACAGGTGGTAATCCGGAAGATATCAATGCGCTCGGTGAAGCGTACCGGTACGGGAATGATGCCTATGAGAACAATGAGCAAGCAAAGGAGAAGATTATAGAGGTGAACCAAGCCCTTTACGCAGGGAGTGACCCAGAACTTTCAGCAATTCGTGCCAAGGGCATTGCAACCTCAAAAGGGCAGCTTGACGCTATTTGTGCTCGTCTTGGAACACAGTTTGATGCCGTTATTTACGAGAGTGACGCGGCTGATATCGGCATTACAACAGTTCAGGATAATATCGGGCGGGTGTTTGAGGAGAGTGACGGGGCTATAGTGTATAAGGGGGAAAAAGTTGGGTTGCATACGCGCGTGTTCCTTAATTCAAAAGGATTGCCAACGTACGAAGCAAAAGATCTTGGTAACTTCGTACAGAAACAGCAACAGTTTCCTGATTGGACTACATCACTGATTGTGACAGGAAATGAACAGTTGGAGTATTTCAAGGTTTTGTACGCTGCGATTAAAGAACTCTTTCCAAGTATCACTGCAACACATCAAACACTAGAACATGTCCCTACAGGATTTCTCACGCTTACAACCGGTAAGATGTCGTCTCGAAAAGGGAATGTGTTAACCGGTGAATCGCTTCTTGCTGAAATGGAAGAGGCTGCACGAGAAAAAGCTGCTGAAACGCGCACTGATAACCTAGATGAGCTTACAGAGCAGGTGGCTGTTGCGGCATTGAAGTACCAAATTTTGCGTCAGGCCGTTGGCTCCAATATTGTGTTTGATAAAGAGCGGGCGCTTTCGTTTGAGGGCGACTCTGGTCCGTATTTGCAGTACACGTACGCACGTATTCAGTCTGTACTCGAAAAAGCGGAAGCACTTGGTATCGTGCCGTCCGTAGACAATTCACCAGATACTCCGTATGAAGTACAGCGGGTACTCAGTCGGTTTCCGGCAGTTATTGAGATTGCCTTAGGTGAACGGTCGCCACATAAGATTGCTACGTACCTCACCGAACTTGCCGCTGCGTTTAATACATTCTACGCTCATGAGAAAATTGCTGATGTGAGTGATGAGTACCGACACTATAAAACTGCTGTAGCACACGCAGTCGGTGTAACCCTTAAGAAAGGTCTTTGGCTCTTAGGAATCAAAGCTCCAGAACGGATGTAATTTGCCTATTTCCTATATCTTGCTATCCTTGTCGGCAGATTTGCACGTACGAGAAGGAAGCATTATGGAACCACGCTTGCTCCTGCGGATATTTCTTACCACGACCATACTGAGTCGGTGGTATACGATGACAGCGTTGCCGGCTACACCTGAAACGGAGTCGCTAACTCCGTTGCTGACCAGCAAAAACCACAGACAAGCCACTGAAAGGGAACTCCATGCCAAACCACACTATCGCGGTCGTCGTCCTTATCGCGCTCATCGTGGGCGCTAACCCGGTGCTGAAGCTGGGGTGGGGCCCACTCGGCCGCCAGGAGGGTCTGTCACCAATCGCAGTGCATCACAACTAGTCGCAACACAAAAGGCGCACCACCGGTGCGCCTTTATTCGTTCCTACTATGCAGGTCGTATCTGAGTAATTGCGTCACTTGTTTTTTCAGTGAACTTGCCCTCAGAGTGGAGTGCTGCAAATACCGGGAACGCAAGAAGCTCCTTTTGTAGCTCTGGCGCTACTGAGCTGACGTACACGGCAACACCTTTAGAACTGAGTTCAGTAACTGCATCGGCAAGTGCCTCAGTGCCTTCAAAGTCGATAGAGAACAAGTCACGGAGTCGAATAACGACGGTCGGGATACTGCCACCATGCGCAAGCTTTTTGATATTGGTGAAGTGGCGGTTCGCATCGATGTAGCCAATGTTTCCGGCGATGCTATAGCTCGCAAGCCAGATTTTTTTATCAGTTGGTATGGTGAGTGTGCGAGCGCCGCGGACAACACTCATTGTCCCGTCAGTATAATTCCATGTCACATCAAACCGACCGTGGGCGATTTTACTTGCAAAGAGGAGGAGTGCTACAACCGCTCCTATGCCGACTGCAAGACCAGCATCATGGAAGATGGTGACGAGCGCCACAAGAATGGCAACACCAAAACTTTCGCGTTCATGGTGCCAGTACTCCGTAAACTTTTCTGTTTCCAAGAGTCCGAGTGCTGTATTAACAAGAATTGCAGCAATCACTGCCATCGGAATAAAAGAGAAAAAGGGGAGGACGGCCAGTGCAATAACTGCGGTGAAGAGGGCAGCCAGAATACCACTAGTGCGGTGGGTCGCTCCTGCTTTAATGTTGGCACCGGTACGAATGAAGACACCAGTGGTTGGGAGACCACCCATGACACCTGAACCAAAGTTTGCCAGTGAAAGTCCGAGGAGCTCACGTGAACTTGAAGATTCTGTTTTGGTGAGCTTATCGCCGAGCTTGGCGGTGATGAGTGTCTCAAGTACCGCTATGAGGGCAATGAGTCCAGATACAGACAAGACAAGCTTCAGTGCCTCAGGTGCGGCAAGTATGGCACTGAGTCCACTCCAGGCAACCGGCAGTACGAGCGTAGCGGCGATGCTGCCAAATTTATCTTGGAGTGAAAAAATATCGAGCCCGAAGTACGTGGCTTCCAGATAGCCAAAAATAATACCAATGATAGCTGCCGGTATAACAGCTGGTATTTTTTTAATACTGCGCTTCCATACCAAAATGCCGGCGAGGAATATTGCAAAGACTGCCACGGATGCGGTATGCACATCGGCCGTGTGCTCAATAAACTTTTCTATGTCACCAACGAAGTGTCCCGTACGTGTGAGCTTTGAAAGTCCAGTAGCATCAAAGAGTTGTGAGGCAGCAATCAAGATTGCTACACCGGCAGCAAAGCCGTACATCACACTTGAGGGGATGTAGTACAAGAAACGATCAAGCTTGAGGAGCCAGACAAAAAAGATAATTGCGCCGGTAAACAGTGCAAGAATCGGCAGTACAGCGGCACCGAGTCCAAGTGGGGCAGCGAGGACGGCGCCAAAGAGTACGGTGGTGAGGGCTCCTGCAGCACCGATAATGTTGTAGTTACTGCCAATGAAAATGCTGCCGATAAGTGTTCCCCAAATACCAGCAATAAGGCCAGGCAGTGGACCAGCTCCCGAAGCAATTGAAAGAGCAATTGAAAGAGGAACTGAAATAAACGCAACCGTTAGGGCCGACTTCCAGTTTTGACTGACAAGGTTTTTAACATCAGCATTCGATGGTACAGAAAACATAAATAAACAATTAACTATAATGTATGAAAAGATGGAGCTCAGGGGGTGGATCATGTCCGCCAAGAAGCTCCATCACAGCATATTAGGCTGCGTCTACAATCGTTTCGTGTCCGTGATGATGCTCGCCGCACATAGAGTGGAGCTCGTGCATCACATAGACGGGGATGTTGGGGAACTTTTCTTGCAGCGTTTTACCAAACGCTGCATGTGCTTGCTTCACAGCGCTGTCTGAAAAACCAATGGCTTTTGCAGCACCGCAGTCGTTGTGCGACATGACATAGATAGCGTCAGGCGCTTTGAGGTCAACCATAACCTCAACGGCAAATAGTTGTACTCTTCGCAAAAGTTTGCTCACCACAGCGTGCTTCCAGGAATTCTGGTACTGTTGTGCACAAAGGTCTGGGAAGAGGATACCGCCCGGTAGGCGGATTTGGTGGATGAAGTTACCACGAACTTCGTCCGGCTTTCGGCTCCGACCGTCGGAACACCGAATCTTCAAAATATTTCTACGTTCGGTCACGTGCGTCTCCTTCAAGAACTAATCCGGCTGCTATCCTACTCCTTTCAATATTTCTGACAAGGGGGGTCCGTGCGTAAGTTGTTTTGGGGTGCGAAAACGGAGCGCAACGGTTCATATGTAGATGCACCACTATAAGCGTAATGCTAAGGGTCATAGCGTGTGCCCGTACACGTAGCAGAAGAGGGTAATTGACAAGTCCTTATATTACGGGTATAACAATGAGTAGTAAATTGTTGTTTGAAAAGGACAGGGACTCATGAAAACGAACACAAACCATTCGTCGTTTGGGCCATTTCTGGCCCAGTGCGAACGGCTGATTAGGGTCGCCCAAAGCTGGCGTACCGTCGGTGATGCGGCTGCTCGCGAGCAACCCTACCGCGATGCGCTCGCGGCGACGCTCGCGGAGAACCCGCGTCTACGTGAACTCGTGCAGCGTCGCTAGGGTGGTGCCATAATGGAACTCATCTATGGCCTGTTCACAGCTGCTTCGGTGTTTGGACTGATTGCGGGCGTGTACCGCCTCGTCAACCGTATGCCGCTCTGGCGGTCGTTCATGTGCATGGCGCCGGTCGTTGGGCTGCTGGCGCATGTGCCGCTGCGTGCTGGGGGGTATGAAGTGCTTGCGCTCTTTAGCTTGGCGCTGGCAACAGCTTTTGTTTTCGTCGGTGGCTTGGTCTATGTGTGTACAGGAGTACCACTCGATGAGCTTCTCGTTCCTCGCCACAAGCACGGCGGGACAGCGGCAGACACCGTGGTTCAAGCGCCCCTGGCTCCAGCTGCGAAGGTGACCGAAATCCGTCCTACCAAGCACTGTCACCTGCGGGTTGTCCGCTGAACACACCTTACCCATCGCTATGGGTAAGGTGCTTTTTTTATGTATAAATAATGCTACTATGCAAAGCGCACATCTGATACGTGTGTTGAGGGCATGCAGCCCGCATTAATAATGTCTGATATACATTTCATATTTTTATGTCCAAATTACATAATCGTGAAAACGATACGGTAGCGGTCACGGCTGAAACCGAAAAGAGTGACGTCGCGCTTCGCGAAGAGACAATACTTGCATTCTGGCGCGAGCATGACATTTTTAATAAATCACTGGAGAAGCCAGCGCCAAACGGCGAATTTATCTTTTACGATGGACCACCGTTTGCTACGGGGCTCCCACACTACGGGCACATTTTAGCGAGTACCATCAAAGATGCGGTCCCGCGCTTTTGGACAATGAATGGCTTTCACGTACCGCGCCGCTGGGGGTGGGATTGCCATGGGTTACCGCTCGAAAACTTAATTGAGAAGAAGCTTGGCTTAGCCACGAAGCGCGATATCGAAACGTACGGTGTACAGAATTTCAACGAAGCCGCTCGTGATACCGTCATGGAGTACGCAGACGACTGGGCTGAAATAATTCCACGTATGGGTCGTTGGGCTGACATGGAGAACGATTATAAAACCATGGACTCGACCTACACTGAGAGTGTGTGGTGGGTCTTTCGTGAGCTCGACCGCAAAGGTCTCGTCTTCGAAGGTTTCAAGAGTATGCACCTCTGCCCACGGTGCGGTACGACCCTCAGTAACTTTGAGGTCAACCTAGGGTACAAAGACATTAAAGATATTGCGGTTACGGTGAAGCTTCCACTTCTCGATGAAAATGGGGCAGTGACTGACACGAGTCTGCTTGTCTGGACAACAACGCCGTGGACACTTCCAGGTAACATGGCGGCCGCAGTTCATAACGAAATCATCTACAGCAAAGTACGTGTGGCTACCGACGCTGGTGCTGAGTACCTCGTGCTCGCGAAAGCCCGCTTGGCACAACTTGGCGATGTTGCGTATGAAGTAGTTGAAGAGTTTGCGGGTGCGGCACTCGTTGGTCGGCGCTACGAGCCACCGTTCCCGTACTTGTACAATCAAACGTTTGAAAACAAAAATAATGCCTGGACTATCTACCACGCTGACTATGTGGAACTCGGCGAAGAGGGAACTGGTGCTGTGCACCTCGCTCCAGCCTACGGTGACGAGGACATGCAGCTTGCGAAAGCGCACAACATTCCTATCATGCACCACGTTGATAGTAACGGCCATTTCATGGACTTCGTTACCGACTTCGCGGGGCAGCTGGTAAAGCCGAAAGATGATGATGCGGCTGGAATCGACCACAAAGATACCGACATCGAAATCCTCAAGGCGCTTCAGGCAGCGGGAAAGATTTTCAAGAAAGAAAATATCACGCACAGCTACCCGCACTGTTGGCGCTGCGATACGCCACTCTTAAACTACGCAACAACGTCGTGGTTTGTGAATGTACCGATGATCAAAGATCGGTTGGTTGAAGCGAACAGCAAGATTAACTGGGTACCTGAACACGTTGGCCGTGCCCGCTTTGGGAAATGGCTCGAAGGAGCGCGCGATTGGGCAATTAGTCGGCAGCGCTACTGGGGTGCACCGCTTCCAATCTGGAAACACCCACAGACTGGAGCCTATAAAATTTTTGGCACACTCGAAGAACTGCAGGCAGCCATGCCGCGCAGTGGTAATGCATACACGCTCATGCGTCATGCTGAGTCAGTCTCAAACGCTGGTGGCTACACGAGTTCTGATGTCGCAGATCCAAATCCACTCACTGAGCACGGAAAGAAGCAGGTTCATAACGCCTCGATTGCGCTGAAGACGCTCGGTATCGATATGATTATCACGTCGCCGTTTGAGCGCACCATGGAGACGGCGCTCTTGGTGGCGAAGGAACTCGGGTTGCCTACGTCAGCGGTTTCAGTCGATGCTCGCTTAGGCGAGGTGCAGATGGGTGAATTTGAAGGGAAGCTCAATGACGACTACCGCGCCTTTATTGGCCAGTCACCAGAGTGGAGTACTGCAGCACCAGAGGGTGGGGAGAATTGGCAGCAGGTCAAAGACAGGGCTGGGGCATTTCTCTACGAGCTTGAGTCAACCTACCAAGGTAAGAGTATTCTCATTGTCTCGCATAACGCCGTGCTCCGCATGCTCGAATCGGTTGCTACCGGCATCCCGCTGCAGCAGACTGCCTTCAACCATGACGAAGCAGGGAAGCTGTTCCTTAACACGGAAGCCCGTCCGCTTACCTTTGTGCCGATGCCGCACAATGACCACTTTGAGCTCGATTTCCATCGTCCGTACATTGACCGCGTCACGGTGCTCGATGAAGTAGGGGATACGCTCGTGCGTATTCCCGATGTATTTGACTGCTGGTTTGAAAGTGGCTCGATGCCGTACGGACAGCAGCACTACCTGGGGAACCCGTTAGAGCAGTTTGATCCGGAGACAGGACGCTCATTTCCTGCGCAGTTTATTGCTGAAGGACTCGATCAAACCCGTGGGTGGTTTTACTCACTCATCGTGCTTGGTGTTGCACTCTTCGGCAAAAGTCCGTACGAGAACGTTATCGTGAACGGTCTTGCGCTCGCCGAAGACGGCAAGAAGATGAGTAAGTCACTCCGTAATTACCCTGACCCAATGGAGCTCGTGGCGCGCGTCGGGGCGGACTCAATGCGGTACTACTTGCTTACTGCACCAATTGTGCGCGGCGAAGACCTCAACTTCTCAGAGAAAGAGGCTATGGAGCTGCAGCGCAAGAATATTGGTCGTCTCCATAACGTGCTCGCAATGTACGAAATGTACGCAGACGGCACTGCGGCGGCAGCAACCTCAACCAATGTCCTCGATCGCTGGATTATTGCTCGGCTGAACCAGCTTATTCTTGAATCAACCGCAGGCTATAAAGCGTATGAGCTCGATAAAGCCAATCGACCAATCGTCGACTTTATCGACGACTTGTCAGTCTGGTACCTTCGCCGCAGTCGCGAACGTCTCAAGGGGGCGGACGGTGCCGATACGAAAGCGACACTCGCAACGCTACGGTTTGCACTTCGTGAATTGGCAAAGGTCATGGCACCTGCCATGCCGTTCTACGCCGAATATCTCTACCAGGCAGTGAAGGCAGCTGGTGAGCCAGAAAGTGTGCACTTGTGTGACTGGCCGCAGGGAGGGGAGGTGGATGCACTCGTCATTGGAGAAATGAGTATTGTGCGTGAGTTTGTTACCCTAGCTCTTGAAGCTCGCACTAAGGCCAATGTCAAAGTGCGCCAGCCACTCCCGGCACTCGCTACCAATATTGAGCTACTTCCTGAGTATGCGAGTATCGTGGCCGATGAAGTAAACGTGAAGGAGGTTACGTACGTCGCTGGTCAAGAAACGCGCGCGGTACTTAACACCACCATTACGCCTGAGCTTAAGATGGAAGGTGATGTGCGTGAGTTCATGCGCGCGGTGCAAGATATGCGTAAATCTGCTCACCTCGAGCCGAGCGATGTCATCACCCTAACGGTGTACGGTGAAACTGAAGCGGTGGCGATTGTGACGGCCTTTGCAGAAACTATTAAGAAAACCGTTGGCGCACGTGAGATTATTTTCGCTGAAACTGATGGGACTGAAATTAAGGCCGGTGAGCACGTGCTCTCGGTTAAGCTATTGAAAGTAGGGTAGGTAGGGAGTAAAACTTTAATACGGCGGGAAATGGCAAGGCCATTTCCCGCCGTATTCGCTTTCACGTATAATTACGCCAGCGTCTTTTAAAAACAGAGGCAGGCTGACAAAGCTCTGGGCTGTTTTTAGAAGATGACCTGCTATGGCACACGCAATGTACATTACTGATGCGTTAGTCTGTGGTTCTTTTAACCACAACACCGCTGATAAAAATTATCTCCTCTTTACCCGTGAGCAGGGGATGCTGTTTGCGACTGCGCGCAGTGTGCGCGAGGAGCGGAGTAAGCAGCGCTACGCACTCCAGGATTTTTCGTATATTCGCGTATCACTTGTTAAGGGGAAGAGCGGGTGGCGTATCGGGAGTACTGAAGCAATCGATAATCCGTTTTTGAGTGCGTCAGGTAGGCGTGCGCGTGGTGGAGTGACGCACCTCATTAAAATGCTCCGCCGCTACGTGCAGGGTGAACAGTCGATTCCAAATGCGTTTGACGACATCGCAACCGCCGTTACGACAATTGCTACCCTTGATGATATTTTTTTGATTACCGCTTGGCAGAACGTCACACTTGCCCGATTACTGCACACGCTCGGCTATGTGGCCGTCAGCAGCTCACTTGCACCGATTATTACCCCGGCATCATTGCCTGAAGCGTACGGTGCGTACGCGCCACACATGGAAGGAGAAATTGATCGCTTAATTGCACAAGCCGGGGAAGTTAGTCATTTATAAAATAGGGTATACTAGAGCTACTATGAGTGGGATTAAAGATAGCGAACGGATTGATGCACTCCGTAAACGGCTCTACGAGCGGGGAACTCCTGAGGTAGAACGCACCAAGCATACCCTGAGCGATACGCCAGTTGACGTACCGCACGTATGGAACCGTACCCCAGGGCAGCACCCCCCGCGGGCAGCAGCCCCGGTTGATACGATGCCTGTCGCTCCACCACCACGACCTGCACCAGCACCTACTCCTACCTATAGCACCAGCGCCCCGCTCACTCAGGTAGAGAGCCCTACGGCGAGACCGCTCGCAGCGCCCCGACCATCACTTGCTACTATGTCACCACGACCGACGAATAAGCGATACCGTTTAAAAATGATTGCCGCCGGCCTCATTTTTTTCGTCCTGTCGATTATGGTCTCGATTGTCTTTATGACCTTTGGCAACGGCGGTATCTCGGGAGAAAATATCACCATCACCGCAACAGGTCCGTTTACGATTGGTGGCGGCGAAATCATGCCGGTACAAGTTGGCATCAATAACGACAACCAAGTAGCAATTGAATCAGCGACCCTCATCGTTGAGTACCCACGCGGGACGCTCTCGGCAAACGAAGAGCGAAAAGAGCTCTTCAGCGAACGTCTCCCGCTCGATACCATTGCCGCCGGGGAGACTATTAACGTCCCGTTGCGAGCCATTGTCTTTGGTGAAGAAAATCAAGAGCAAGAAATCAAAGTCTCGATTGAGTACCGGGTAGCGGGCAGTAATGCACTCTTCTTTAAAGAGGCTGAGTCATTGCGCTTCAAGATTAGCTCCTCACCACTCGTCGTCACGGTTGATGCGCTCAAGAAAATCTCTTCAGGGCAAGAGACCGAGCTCACTCTAACAGTGCGAAGTAACGCTCAAAACACAATTTCCGATGTACTCCTCATTGCTGAGTACCCACTTGGCTTCAGCTACTCGAGCGCTGAACCACAGCCAACTGGCGGGCAAAATCAGTGGCGCATCGATACGCTTGAGCCGGAAGAAACGGTGAGTATTACCATTAAAGGTGTTGTGGTGGGGCAGGCTACCGACGAGTACGCCATCAACTTCGCTGTCGGCGTGCCGAACGAACGTGATAGCCGTACACTTGCGTCCATTTTTGCTACCGCCCAAACCCAGTTTGAAATCGAGCAGCCATTTCTCGATATCGATATGGAGATTGCCGGTGTCATAAACGGTACGGCTGTGGTAAAGCCAGTTGAGCGCTCAAGTGTGAGTATTGAGGTTACCAATACACTGCAAGACAGTATTTATGACATCGTTGCCGAAGTGCAGCTTTCTGGTAATGCTATTTCCGATCTTGAGGTAGGTCCGCCGTCAGGTTTTTATGATTCAAATAGTAAGAAGATTACCTGGGATATTTCTAGCGCACCTGAACTCGAAGACCTCGCTCCAGGAGAGACTGCACGTCTTACCTTTGCCATCGCACCTTCTGAAGCCGCAGCAACGTCTCCCGAAATCAATATCGCTGTCAATATTAAAGCGCGTCGTGTCTCCGAGTCACAAGTGGCTGAGACGCTGACGGGTACCGCCAAGGGCACTATGAAAGTGGCGACAGCACTTACCCTCGACGGCTTCGCAACCCACAATAACGGTGTGTTTACCGACGTTGGTCCAGTGCCACCTCGTCCTGAGCAAAAGACCTCGTACACTGCTTCGTTCTCGCTCCAGAACGGCACCAATGACATCAGTGGTGGTGTTATGACTGCGACACTCCCGACCTACGTCACCTGGGAAAATCAAACCAACGGTGCAGGTACGTTTACCTATGACCAAGTGAAGCGCTTAGTAACCTGGAACGTTGGAAAGGTGAGTGCCAATGCGAGCGTCTTTGGTTCCTTCCAGGTATCAATGGTGCCGAGTCGTTCACAGCTTGGTACAGAGCCAACGCTCGTCGGTGAACAATTCTTTACCGCGAACGATCTCTTTACCGGCACCGTGGTGCGCAGCAAGAGTTCACCGGTGACGACGGAGATGTCGACCGAGGTGGGCTACAACAAAGGCAACGGAACCGTGGTTGAGTAAAAATGAGCGAATTGCTTTGTTGCGCTACGGTAATGGAGTGCTCACCGTACCACTAAGTACGGCTCGTCCTCCATTCCTTGCGCGCCTCGCACTTCATCTCATTTTGACTCAACCCTGAATTTGGTAGATGGCAAAGGCCAGAAAGCGGAGCTTTCTGGCCTTTGCGTTTGGTCCTCCAATACTATAGAGTATTCCTATTATGGCAGCAGCAAAAAATGAAGGAGTAGAAAAAATGGAGAAAGTAGTGAGCCTCTGCAAGCGCCGCGGCTTTGTGTTTCAAGGAAGTGAAATCTACGGGGGTTTTGTTGGTTCATTTGATTATGGTCCGTATGGTGTTGAGCTAGCCAACAATATCAAGGCCGCCTGGTGGAAGGCTATGGTTCAAGGCGAGCGTAATATCGTTGGTCTCGACTCAGCCATTGTGACGCACCCAAAAGTATGGGAAGCCTCAGGGCATGTTGGTGGTTTTTCTGACCCACTAGTTGAGTGTCGTGAGTGCAATACGCGTTCACGGGCTGACCACCTTCTCGAAGAAGTAGACGTATTTGCCGACGAAAAGATGAGTGTCGAAGAAATTAATACGCTATTTGATGCAAATCGCGACAAGCTTGTATGTCCTAAGTGCGGTCAAAAAAACTTTGGTACTGTCCGTCAGTTTAATTTGTTGGCACAGACTAATCTCGGTAACTTCTCTGAAGACTGGAGTAAAGAGCCAGCCTACCTTCGTGGTGAAACTTGTCAGGGAATTTACATTAACTTCAAAAATGTACTCGATAGTACCCGTGTTAAGGTGCCGTTTGGTATCGCTCAGATAGGAAAGGCTTTTCGTAATGAAATTGCGCCGCGCCAGTACATTTTCCGTAAGCGAGAGTTTGAACAAATGGAGATGCAAATGTTTGTCTCACCGGAAGAAGAAATGTCCCTGTATGAAGTGTGGAAAGCAAAGCGTATGCAGTACTACATCGACCTAGGTTTCAAACCCGAAAACCTGCGCTTCCATGAACACGAGAACCTCGTTTTCTACGCTAAAGCAGCTTTCGATATCGAGTACAATTTCCCGTTTGGTTTCAAAGAGCTTGAGGGTGTTCATGCGCGCGGTAGCTACGATCTCACTCAGCATCAGACCTTCTCTGGTGTTTCGATGGAGTATACCGACCCATACACGAACGCGAAGTACATTCCACATGTGGTTGAAACGTCAGTTGGTCTCGACCGTACCTTCTTGGCCGTTATGAGTGAGTTCTACGATGAAGATGAGCTTGGGGGAGAGACTCGAGTGGTGCTTCGGTTACCTAAGCAACTAGCGCCAATTAAGGTAGCTGTATTTCCACTTCTTAAGAATCGTCCTGAGCTTATTGCGAAGGCAGAAGAAGTATTCGCACTCGTGAGTAAAGAAATGCGCGCTGAGTTTGATGACAACGGCAACGTTGGCAAGCGCTACCGTCGCCAGGACGAAATCGGGACGCCGTACTGCGTTACCATCGACTTCGAAACCCTCGGTGAAGAAAAGCCAGAACTGAAAGACACCGTCACCATCCGCCACCGCGATACTGGAGAGCAGGTACGTGTTGCGATTAGTGACCTGATTGACACCTTAAAGTAGATACATAAAAAAGCGGGCCTGCCTAGGCTGCCCCGCTTTTTATTTCAGTTGATTGTGGTACTGTATTTGTACTATGTCAGGTAAAACAGCCAAATACATCACTACTACGCTCCCGTACGTCAACGATAAGCCGCATATCGGCCAT